>WOR8_10000801_pt1 | contig 32410 bp, 21 predicted proteins | sample DeeMarSeWOR38_10_FD_19890 | JGI IMG/M metagenome (IMG submission 19890) | reverse complement strand
CACGTCCAATGACAGGCTTTGGACAGTTATATATTGCTTCATAGAGATTTAATAAAAGTCTACTATCTTTGATGTTTTCTTCCTTTGAATATTTCGCCATGCTTTTCATCCAGTTCAGATCAGCCCCTGCACAGAATGATTTACCTTTCCCTGTAAGAATGATGGTTCTAACAGTATTATCTTTACCTAATTCGTGAAAACAAGTAGTTAATTCTTTCATAAGTTTTTCATTCATTGCATTATGAACATCAGGTCTGTTAAGAAATATTGTAGCAATATTTTCTGCTTTTTGTATTTCTATTGTTTCATATTTCATTAACACTCCCCCTATTTATTTCGGAATTATTCTAAGTCACTTCACGCGATGTTAGCTACAATAAATAAATGTTTCTATAATGAAAAGAATTTACAAAATAAAACAATAATAAAGTAGATAGAATTTGATAAAATGAGATGGAGAATTAAAACTCTGTCTAAATAGTAGTTATAGATTTATATACAACATACCATATATATATGATAATAGGGAGAAAAAAACTTAATGAAAAAATTCAGAATTGTTATATTTGTTACAAGTATATTTTTAATTTTACTTACTTGTCCTGTTCTTGTAGCATTAAATGGACCCACTCCACCAGACCAACCTCCAACTGGACCAGGTGGTTCAGATTATGCACATAATAGTGTTAGAGAAACTAGGTATGGATGGGGAGCTAATCAATATTGGATATTTGAACCAGATGACCCAATGCCTGAATCTGCTCCGCTAATTGTTTTTAATCATGGTTGGGGTGCAATTCATCCAAAAGTGTATTTAGTATGGATCTCTCACATTGTAAAAAGAGGAAATATCGTTATTTATCCAAGATACGAATTTTTTCTGAGAGGATCAGAATCCTTTAGTAAAAATGCCATTAATGCAGTTAAAAATGCTATTCAAGAACTAAAACAAGGAAATCACGTTCAACCAGACCTTGATAAATTTGCAATTGTTGGCCATTCAATTGGTGGTGGAATTACTGCACATATGGCTGCTCTTGCTCAAACAGAAGGACTCCCAACTCCAAAAGTAATTATGCCGATTCAACCAGCATATAATTGGACAACAAACCCTGATTTGAGCTTGATACCCAATACAACGCTTATGGTTGTGGTTGTTGGAGCTAGTGATACTGCTGTTGGTATAGAACCGGGGGAAAGTATTTTTTGTGAATCAGATCAGATACCTTTTGATAGAAAAGATTTTGTGATACAATTAACAGATAGATATGGGTCCCCTGACTTAATTGCAAGTCACGCTGCACCTGTGTGTATGCCTGGCTTTTTTTCATTTACAGTAAATGCCATGGATTATTATTCAACTTGGAAAATCTTTGATGCACTCACAGATTTTGCTTTTTATGGAATTAACAGAGAATATTGTCTTGGAAATACATCTGAACAACGTTTTATGGGTTTGTGGAGTGATGGAACACCTGTAAAAGAGCTGATTGTCACTGATACACCTGGTGATATAAACCCATTTATAAATCAAGTCAACAATAATGTATGTAATCTATATATTCTAGAACGATTACCAATGCTAAATAGACTGCTTTCATTTATAGGAATGTAAGGTTTTAATAAAATGTTATAAAGATATTAAAAAACATTTATTTTCCCTTAAAAACCGGTTTTCTTTTTTCAACAAATGCTGCCACACCTTCATTAAAGTCCTCAGTTCCTGCTGAAAATGATGCTGTCCTGCTTTCAAGATCCAAATGCGTAATCATATCATTTTCCATACTTTTGTTAATTAGCATTTTTGCTTTTCCAACAGCAATTGGTGCCAATTTTCTAAATTTTTGAGTGAATTCTTCGACAGCACTATCCAGTTCATTTGATTCCACAACTTTGTTAATAATACCTAATTCAAAGGCTTTTTCAGGTGAAAATGTTTTGGAAGTAAGGATATATTCACATGCTTTTTGATAGCCAACAAGCTTTGTTAAAAGTTGTGTTCCACATCCTGGGGCAAGACCTATTCCTATAAATGCAGTTCCAAACTTTGCTTCTTTAACAGCAATTATTATATCACAAGCAAGCGCAAGTGAAAGACCAGCACCAAATGCATGACCGTTAACTGCGCCTATCACTGGTTTTTCCATGGTTCTCATCTCTATTACACATTTATGTATAGCCTTTGTAAGATCCCTTAAAAACTTTGATTTGTCTTGGGCGATATGCATCTCTTTAACATCTCCCCCACCACAAAATCCTTTTCCAGTGCCTCTTAGTACAACAGCTCTAATTTCATCTTTTTTGCTTATATCATGTAACACTTCATATAGTTCTTTTCCAAGTTTCATATCAAAAGAGTTGAGTCTGTCTGGTCTGTTTAAAGTAATATAAGCAATATCATCTTTGATATCTGTTATTAGAGTTTCATATTTCATGGCAATCAAAATCTGAAAATAAGATTTGTAATTTAAACCTTAGGGAAAAACATAAATAAACAATTATATATCCAACCGCCTATTGTAATGAAGTGGAGAATAAAGTAATGGAAATAACACTTTATATCAATAAATATAAAGAATTAAGATACAAATTTTACAAATGGAAATATGAAACAGGGTATATATACAAACTACTTTTAGCATTCAACTTTGCTTTATTAACAGCATTACTTGCTCAAGTAAGATTTTATCTTCCAGGAAATGCTTTTGTTCCAATAACTGGTCAAACCTTTGCAGTACTTCTTGCAGGAGTAATACTAGGCAGGTGGGGTGGAATAAGTCAAATAATGTATGTAGGACTTGGTGCTACAGGACTACCATGGTTTGCAAACATTACAGGTACAACAATTGGTTATTTAATCGGCTTTATTTTAGCATCCTTTTTCATTGGTTATATAACTGAAAAATATGTTAAATCCAGAATGCTTTATGGTATGTTACCTTTAATGTTTTTTACCACATTTGTTTTGATATATTTACCTGGACTAACATATCTTTATTTCTATATGAATTCCATAGGTATATCACTAAACATATTGGAATTATTATCTATTGCTGTTATTCCTTTTATCATAGGTGATATAATAAAAGCAGTAGCTGCAGCTTTTTTTGCAAAGGCGATGATACCAAAGAAATCATATGGTCGAGAAGTTGATATTGTATGAAAACTCGGCCTGATGATGAATTTTCAAAAGATTTAATAAAAGGGCTTGACACTAAAATTATTGGAAATAAAATAATTCATTTTGATACTATTGATTCAACAAATATTTATGCTAAAAAATTAATAAAAAGTGGAATTCATGAAGGAGTAATTATTTTATCAGATATTCAAACAAGTGGACGAGGTAGAAAAAATAGAATATGGTCCTCACCAAAAGGAGGATTATGGTTTTCTATTGTTTTATATCCTAATATATCTCCAAATAAAGCTATGCTTTTGACTATGGCCAGCTCAATTGCAGTTTTCCAAGGTATAAAAAAAATTACTGGTATTGAAGCAGAAATTAAATGGCCTAATGACCTTTTAATAAATGGCAGAAAGATTTGTGGGATTCTCACAGAGATTGACTCTGAAAAACAAAAGATAAATTATTGCATTATTGGAATAGGTATCAATGTAAATAATGAGCTTGAAAAAGAACTGCAAATAAATGCTACTAACTTAAAAAAGGAGCTAAATAAAGAGATATCAATCCATGAACTTTTTAGAGCAATAATTGAAAATTTTGATGAAAATTATAATAAATTACTTTCTGGAGACTATGATTTTATTAGAGGCCCATGGCTTAAACATTCTAATATAATTGGAAGAAAAATTCAAGTGATTGATGATAAAAATATTACAACGGGTAAAGTGATTCAGGTTGACAGCGATGGATATATTATTTTAAATACCATTAATGGGAATATTAAAATCATAAGTGGAGATATAAAATATTTATAAATTAACAAATTTTAAATACTCAGATATTTTTATATATGTAAAGAGTAATTATCAATTGTTAATTTGGGGTTGGAACCAATATGAAAACAAAAAAAATGAATAAATTGTTAGTTATAAATATAATAACGCTTTTGATAGGGACTTTTTTTATACCATTGAGTTTCGGGGAATCAAATTATAGTACAGAGCCAGTTATAATAACTGTTAATCAATCTGGAGAAGAAATAAAAATAAATTATGAAATAAACGATTTTAGTGAAAGCATTGTAATGATTGAGGGAGTTCAATATTCAATTATTAATATTGGAGAAGAATCAAATCTATTACAAACAGGGAAACCGGATATTCCAAATATTTGCCGAAGTGTAATTATCCCAGATACAGCAAATATGAAAGTAAATGTAATAAAATCTACATATGCTGATTATAAAAACGTGCTTATTGCTCCATCTAAAGGCAATTTACTAAGATCTGTTAATCCTAATGATATATCTTATGAATTCGATGAATTATATAATAAAGATGCATGGTTCCCAAATGAAATTGCTTATCTACGAGACCCCTATCTTTTAAGAGATTACAGAGCCCAGGTTGTTGAAATATACCCAATTCAATACAACCCGGTTAAGAAAATTATGAGGTTTTATGATAATATAAAGATAGAAATTGTTAAAGATGGTGAGAACTCAATTAATTGTATCTATAGAGAAAATCTCCCAACAGTAATTGATACTGATTTTGAAAAAATCTATGAAAATCATTTCATAAACTTTGAAAAACTAGGTCGATACGATCCCGTTGGTGAGCAAGGAAATTTATTAATTATTTGTTATGATGATTTTATTGATGAAATGCAACCTTTTGTCGAATGGAAAATTATGAAAGGAATTCCAACAGAAATCAAAAAGGTCTCAGAAATAGGAAATGCTGATGATATCAAGACATATATTGCTAATTATTACAATGATTATGGTCTTACCTTTATTTTATTAGTTGGAGATGAAGCTCAGGTTCCAACCCTTACTGCAAGTACCCATGCATCTGATCCAAGCTATACTTATATTGTAGGTGATGACCATTATCCTGATTTATTTATTGGAAGATTTTCAGCTCAAAATAGCGATCAAGTTATAACTCAAGTTGAAAGATCCGTTGAATATGAGAAAACACCTCAAGAAGGTGCTTATTGGTATAAAAATGGAACAGGAATTGGTTCATCCCAGGGACCTGGTGATGATGGAGAAATGGATTATGAGCATTTAAGGAATATAAGAAACAATAAGCTTTATCCTTATACCTATATCTGGGGAGATGAATTGTATGATGGAACTCAGGGTGGAGATGATGCTGCAGGTAATCCAACTCCAGGTATGGTTTCAGATGCTGTAAATAACGGAAGAAGTGTCATTAATTACTGTGGTCATGGGAGTCCATCTGGCTGGGGTAGCAGTGGTTTTAGTACTTCGGATATTAATAGTCTTACAAATGACAATATGCTTCCATATGTTATTTGTGTTGCTTGCAATAACGGACAGTTTGATGACTATGATGAATGCTTCTGCGAGGCTTGGCTTAGAGCAACAAATAATGGTGAACCCGCTGGAGCAATAACAGCAACTGGATCAACGAAAAGTATGGGCTGGAATCCACCAATGGATGCACAAGATGAGATGATGGATTTAATGGTGGAATCATATACTGATAATATCAGACATACAATTGGGGGTATTCATTACAATGGTGTAATGCATATGAATGATGAATATGGATCATCTGGATATGCTGAAACTGATACATGGCATGTTTTTGGAGATCCTTCATTACAAATTAGAACTGATACGCCTGTTGGTATATCTGTTATTCGTGATGATGAAATAGAAGAAGATGCCTTATCTTATGAAGTTACAGTTACAGATGTTGAAGGAGCTTTATGTGCAATTTCACGAAATAATGAACTCATTGGATATGCTTATACCGATGAAACAGGTTATGCTTTAATTGAATTTAATGAGCCAATTCTAGGAAATGACCCATGTGCTATAGTGGTAACTGCTTACAATAAGATACCTTATATAGATATACTACCAGTAAATGTTAACAAACCCCCAGAAGTACCAGATAAACCAACCGGTCCAGCTACAGGGAAACCAAATGAGGAATTGACATTTACAGCTATTACAACAGACCCTGAGGCAGATCAAGTATATTATATGTGGCGATGGGGCGATGGAGATTATAGCGAGTGGCTTGGTCCATTTAATTCTGGAGAAGCAGCTCAAGCAATGCATAGTTGGGATAGTCCATCAAATTATCAGATTAGAGTAAAAGCAAAGGATATATGGGATCAAGAAACAGATTGGTCAGAAGGATTTTTTGTAAGTATTACAAAAACAAAAACCAAAAACCTATTTTTCTTTAATTTACTTGAATACCTACAAAATACATTTCCTTTATTATGTAGACTTCTAAATCTCCAATAATTCTCATCGTTTTTTTCTCTTTTTTTTATTTTTATTATATTTCATAGATTATAAACTGTTATATTATATCTATCAAAATTATAATAAAGACTATTAAATAAATTATTTTTATCTTATAATAAAATAATAGAAAAATATTTATCCAGAAATTTCTTAACATATGTTAATTATTGGGGAACATTATGAATAAAAAAATTGTTAGTCTGTTTTTATGTATGCTTTTACTAACAGTTGCTTCTTCAGTTGCAATAAATGTAAATACTAAAAATGAAGAGCAAAAACTAATGCTTGTTAAAATAAACACGGGTCAAACGCAAGTAAGTCTTCCAAAAGATATTGAAATTGTGGGTATTTCTCCTGATGAATGGATTGATGTAATTGTACCCGAAGATAGATTATATGAATTTAGTAATTTAGATTATGAAGTTATTCATTTTGATTTAATTGCATATGATAACTCAGTTAGAGGACAATATCATACGCTTGCTCAAATGGAAAATATTCTTCAAGATATTGCAAGTGATTACCCAGATATAACAGATTTGTATAGTATTGGTACAACTTATGAAAGTAGAGATATCTGGTGTCTTGAGATATCAGATAATCCTGGTGAGGATGAAGGTGAACCAGGGGTTTTATTCATGGGCCTTCATCATGCTCGTGAGTGGCCCACTATAGAAATTTGCTTGTACCTTATAGATCAATTAACTTCTGAATATGGGTATAATTCTCAAATTACAAACGCTGTTGACAATAATAGAATATGGGTTGTAACATGCGTAAATCCAGATGGATACTATTATAGTCATGATCAATCCCATGATTGGAGAAAAAATAGGAGACCTATAACTGGGGGAATAGGAATAGATTTAAATAGAAATTATGCAGGTTCTTCAAATGGAGCTCCTTGGGGTGCTTGGGGTTCAGTTGGACCAGCTTCTATTAGCAATAATCCATCTTCTGAACTTTATTGTGGTCCCTCACCATTTTCAGAGGCTGAAACTCAGGCGATACGTGATATGTTTCTTGAAAATGATATTCATGCCTCAATTTCATGGCATACTCATGGTCAGTTGGTTTTATGGCCTTGGGCTTATTCATATGACCCGGCTCCAGATTATAATTATCTTATGCAAGTTGCACAGGATATTGCTTCAGAAATTACAAAACAATCTGGTTCAGGAACTTATTTACCACAACAAGGAGCACAACTATATCCAACAACTGGAGATACAACAGATTGGGTTTATGGATATGGACATTATAATCTAGGAAGACCTACTTTTGTTTATACAATAGAAGCTTGTGCAGATTTCCATCCATCAGAATCCTATCTAGATCAGATAGTTAAAGAAAATTTTGATGGAGCTCTTGTTTTACTTGATGAGGCAGAAAACATAAGAGATACAGTTACTTCAAGAGTATTACCACCAAAAATAAGCGAGATGGATATTGATGTGGACGGAGATTACACTGTTTCATGGGAGCAGCAAAACCCAATTGCAAATCCAAGTAAGTTTCAACTTGACGAATTAATCGGTCCAAATATTGATAATGATGATGCAGAATCTGGATCAGACTATTGGAATTTAGAAGGTTTTTCACTTTCAACTTCAAAATATCATTCATCAAGTCATAGTTATAAATCAGGCGAAGGTAACAATCAAGTACATTCAATGGCAACTGTTGATCCAATTCCAATTACTAGTGGAATGAACCTTGATTTTTGGTGTTGGTATGATATTGAGTTTGATTATGACAAGGCATTTGTTGAAGTAAGCCTCAATAGTCGAAGTTTCGATTTAATTGACACATTTACAGGCTCGTCTAGCGGATGGGAACATAAGCAATATCCATTGGATGATTATGCAAATAAATCAATCTTTATAAGATTTAGATATACTACTGATGATTATACCCTTGAAGAAGGAATTTATATAGATGATATTTCACCTGTTGTTAAATGGGATTATATAACAACACTTTCAGATACAATAACAAATAATTATTATAACATCACAGCCAAAGAGGATGGAATCTACTATTACCAAGTTAAAGGCTATAACTCAGAACATGAATGGGCTGATTTCAGCACTATAGAAAAAATTATAGTAGAGAAAATATCAAATTACCCGCCTAATACACCTACCATAGAAGGGCCAACTATTGGAAAACCTGGTCAACAGTATAATTATACAATATCTGCAGTAGATCCAGAGGGAAATGATATATATTTCTATATCCAATGGGGAGATGGAGATACATTAGATTGGACAGGACCTTATTTATCTGGTGAGGAAATCACACTTTCACACAGCTGGGATAGTACAGGAACCTACACAATAAAAGTAAAAGCTAAAGATATATATGATGATGAAAGTAGTTGGGCTGAACTAATTGTGAAAATGCCAAGAGAACGAATTTTATTTAATAATTTGTTTGAAAGATTTCCAAGATTCTATCAATTTTTACAATATTTGAATAGTTTTATTTTAGAAATTAGAAATATCGAGGAGGTATAATATTTTATGAATAAAAAACTAGTAAATGGTACAATAATAGTGATTTTTATAATTTTAGGAGCCACTTTAGTAAATGGACAGCAAATGGTTGTAAATTTAAAGAACAATCTTGCAGAGAAAGATGAGATTTGGTTTAAAAATAATCCAGATAGTTATCCTCATTGGCTTACACTGGATGAACTTCAAAATTTAGATATAATCGGTAAGGATTTTCAAGGGACTAGTCCACCACCTTCGCCTGTGAGAATGCCTGCTGAGTTTGAACCAATGCAGGGTGTATTAATCCGGTATCCTTTTGGAATATCTTATGATGTTATTGCAGAAATGTCAGAAGATATAGAAGTTGTTACAATTGTTGCTAGTACCTCTGAAAAAAATTACGTTTATTCTCAGTATCAAAGTAATGGAGTAAATGTTGATAATTGTGATTTTTTAATTGCACCGAGTAACTCCTACTGGACAAGAGATTATGGGCCCTGGTTTGTTTTTAATGGTGATGATGAACAAGGAATAGTGGACCATATCTATAATAGACCTCGGCCTTTAGACGATGCAATACCTATTGCTTTTGGAGACTGGCAAGGAATTCCTGTTTATAGCCTTTCATTAGAACATGCTGGTGGAAATTATATGACAGATGGACAAGGTAATGCGGTATCAACAGATCTTGTATGGACTGAAAATCCTGGATATTCTCATGAACAAATCGATCAATTGATGAAGAACTATTGTGGAATTGATAATTATATGGTTGTGCCTGATGCACTTGGCGATTATATAAAGCATATTGACTGCTGGGCAAAATTTCTATCTCCTGATACTATAATGATAATAAAACCATCGACTTCACATTCCCATTATCAGGACTTTGAAGATGCAGTTGAATATTTTGAAAATCAGACTAGCGGTTATGGTACTCCCTATAATGTTGTTAGAATTTACACTCATATGAGTGAACCATATATAAATTCTCTAATTTTAAATAATAAAGTATTAATGCCGGTTACCGGAAGTCAGTGGGATGATGAGGCAATTTCGTCATACGAATCAGCCCTTCCTGGATATGAAGTTCTTGGTTTTACAGGTTCATGGCAATCAACTGATGCTCTGCATTGTAGAGCAAAAGGAATTGTTGATCGCTATATGTTATATATAGAGCATACTCCACTTTATGGAACACAAACAAGTAATGATGGATATATAGTTAATGCAACAATATTTCCATATAGTGGTGAAGGTTTAGTCAACAGTTCAACAGGGGTATATTGGAAGACTGAAGGAGGTACTTGGGATTTTATTGAAATGGAAGGTTTAGGAAATAACCTATTTAGTGCAACTATACCTCCTCAGGAAACAGGGACAATTGTATATTATTATATTTATGCTGAGGATAATTCTGGTAGAAGTGAAAACCACCCATATATAGGTGCTCAAATGGCTCATACATTTGATGCATATCTTGAAAATAATCCACCAGGGGCACCTTCGATTACAGGTCCTATAAAAGGTAACTCAGGGATAACCTATGATTACTACTTCAATTCTATTGATCCTGAAGGACACGGTGTAAAATATCATATTACCTGGGATGATGGATATATAGATGAGACAGATTTTGGCGAATCTGGAACAGATGTAATTGCATCACATGCCTGGAACAGGGAAGGATCCTTTATTATTACAGCTTATGCAGAAGATGCCATAGGTTTGATTGGCCCGGAGAGCACTTTTACAGTTACCATGCCAAAAAACAGGATAATTAATAGAAATTTCATAAATATATTATCTAATTTATTACAGAAATTCTATGAAATATATTTAAAATTCTAAAAATATTAATAATATTACCAAAATGTTTATAAATTAACAATGGTTAATAAATATAGCCGATATAATTAGGTGGAGGTAAAAAAATGAGAAAAAACATAATGTTAGCAACAGCAATAGTTGTTGTAGGGCTGATGATTACTAGTGCAGCGAGTAGTATATCTATTCAACAAACAGATCAGAAAGAAAATGAAATTGTAGCACATTATTTAAGTGTTCAGAGTCAACCAATAGCTAAAAGGCTCATTGATAAATCTTCAAAACCACTTACATTTGCAGGCGTAGCAATAACCGGTGGAGATTTTGATGAATTTCATCCATCTGTAGCAGGAGCTCCTGGTGGAGAATTTTATGCTATGGCTGAATATACAGAAGATGATGTAGTCTGGCATCCAATGATGTATGGTTCTGCTGATGGTATAACCTGGGATCCTTTAGTTGAATATTTGTATGATAATTCAGAATATACAGATATGGACCAAAACGCTTATGGAACTTATGGAACTTTTGGTGCACCACCAGATGCAAATGGTCAAATAGTAGTATTGCAGGGTGAAATCATGGACGGATGGGTCTGGGATTTCGGCTCATATGGTATCGATGAATTTTCACATAATACAATTGACTGCATTACTTTTGAAGGACCAGAAGGCGACCCTGGTGAATGGAATTGGGGCGGTCTAACCATGAGTGGGCATAACTCATATGTTTCACCTGAAATCGACGGATGTCCATATGTATTTTATCAGTATTCAGCAGCAGGCGGTGGAATTATCGGCTGGCTTTCTGGAGACGTAGCTGGATGTGAAAATGTTGGATCAGCAATGGATCTAGTAACCAATATGCATTATGCAGTATATGACCGAGACACTGGAGCTGGTAATTATGATCTTCTTGTTAGAAAGGATAACTTTGGTGTTTGGCAGTATAATTCTGCTGGAGATTATTGGACACATCCTATGGTAACTAATTTAAAAATTACAGATGCTGCAAACCTTATGCACCCTTCAGTAGCTGCAAATAATAACAATGTAGTTATTGCATGTCAAAAGGATGCTGATGTAATCGTATATTATTCATTAAATGGTTTTTCATCAAAGACAGAAGTTACTGTTGAAACAGGAGCAGCCTATCCTGAAGTAGCTATAGCTGCTGATGGAGCAGTCATTGTTACATATGTCAAGGAAGGAACAATGTATATGAAAACATCTGATGATGGTGGAGCTTCCTGGGGCAGTGCAGAAGTTGTCAGTGACAATCAAATTAATTCAAATGATCAATCAGCAAATCTTGATACTTATCAAGGTAATGTTATTGGTGTCTGGGAAGATATCCGTGGTGATAATGTTGATATCTACTTTGATATGATATATGCAGTACCAAACGATCCTCCATTACAACCTTCAATAACAGGTCCAAATGGTGGAAAGAAAGGTCAAGCATATACATTTAACTTCAATTCAGTAGATCCAAATGGAGATCAAGTTAAATACTTCATTGACTGGGGTGACACAAACACTGAATCAACAGCATTAGTAACCGAAGGAACAAACCATCCAGTACAACATACATATGCAGAAGATGGAACCTATACAATTACCGCATATGCTCAAGACGCGCTTGGTTTAAATGGAGATCCATCTATAAAAGAATTCAAAGTAGCAAGAAGCAAATCAATTGACTTGTCAATATTTAGCTTCTTAGAAAATCACCCAAATCTGTTCCCAATACTAAGACAACTGTTAGGACTATAATATTATAGTCCAAATCTCTTTTTTTTTTTATCTAACAAAACATTTAAATTTATATATTTGTTAACATCTGTTAATTTCTTATTGTGGAGGTTGAAAAATGAAGAAAATTATAGATAAAAAAAGTATTTTGACGCTAATTGTGGTAGTATTATTTTTCTTACCAAGTACAATACTTACTAGCGGATATAACAAAATAAATGAAGAAATCAAAGTAAATAATGAAGAGATTTTTTATAGATATATTAATAATGAAGAAATCCAAATTAATTTCAATTTAAAGGGTTTATCTGAAGAAAAAATTAACACAAAACTTGGTGACTTTACAGTTTTCAATATACCAAATTCAGGATTTATCGGTAATTTGGGTAAACCATTATTACCTGTTAAGACCTTTTTATTTGCAGTTCCTACTTTAGATGTATCATTAGATGTAATCAATTATCATATAGAGAGAACAGATATTGTTGGTAAAGTTTATCCTGCTCAGAAACCTCAAACAGATAATAATTATGATGTTGATGAATTTACAATTGATGAAAAATTCTATCAAATGGATGTAAATTATCCTGGAAAACTAGGAGAAATTGTAAATAGTGGTAAAATCCGTGATATTTACTTTATAAAAGTAGAGCTATATCCAGTTAATTACAATCCTAAAAAGGAAATTGTAACTATTTATGATGAAATCACAATAAGTCTGTCCTGGGATACAGGCCAAACTGTATCTGTGGAATCTGATTTTAGTCATTCATCATTTACTAACTTTTATAATAATATATTTCCAAATTGGCAAGGATATCTTGATAATACACTTATTTTAGAATCTGGAAATGGATTTAGAGAAGACGGATGTAATTATCTTATTATTACACATCCAGACTTTTATTCAGAGATACTTGATCTTGCAAATTGGAAGCATTCAAAAGGATATCAGGTAAAATTAGTTGATACCAATATAACAGGTGATACATCTAATGAAATTAAAACATATATTCAAAATGCTTACGATACTTGGGATCCTCGCCCCTCATATCTACTGTTGGTAGGTGATTCTGAGTTTATTCCAACAAGTTCTTCTGGAACTGATCTATATTATGCTACTGTTGATGGATCTGACTACTTCCCAGATATGTATCATGGAAGAATCCCTGCAGATACTGCCCAAGAAGCTGAAATAATTGTTCAAAAGATACTAAACTATGAAAAGAATCCTCCTTCTTTAGCTAGTTTTTATAATAATTTTACAGTGGCTGCTTATTTCCAGGATGATGAACAGAATGGGTATGAAACAAGAAGATTTGTAAGAACATCAGAAGAAGTACGTGACTATCTAATGACATTAGGTTACGAAGGAGAACGAATCTATTGTACTGAATCTTATATTAATCCAACTCATTATAATAACGATTATTATGGTAATGGAGAACCTCTACCTGAAGAGCTACTACGCCCTAACTTTGCATGGGATGGTGATGCTGAAGATATTATTAATGCAGTAGAAAATGGCGTTTTTATATTAAATCACAGAGATCATGGTTTTGAAGATGGATGGGGAGATCCATATTTTGACACAAGTCATGTTGAAGAACTAACAAATGGAGATCTCACTCCTGTAGTATTTAGCATTAATTGTCTAACCGGTAGATTTGATAATTACGAATGTTTTTCTGAAGAATTTCTAAGAAAAGAAGGCGGTGGAGCAGTTGCAGTTTTTGGTGCCACTCGAGTTAGTTATAGTGGTTATAATGACTATTTATGTAGGGGTTTTTATGATGCTCAATGGCCAGAATTTGATACAGAGATAGGAGATAATGATACTTCATTATATACACTTGGTGAGATAATGAACTATGGGAAGGTTTTTATGACACAAACATGGGGAGATCCATGGGGATATGAAGATTACACATTTGAATTATTTCACATTTTTGGTGATCCAACAATGGAGATATGGACCAGCATTCCAAAAACGCTAGAGGTTTCTTACTCATCTGTTGGAGATTATCTTGAAGTCGAAGTCACTGGAGATGAAGGTCCTGTGGAAGGTGCATTAGTTTGTATTAGCCAAGATTCTGGTTTTTATGCTAAGGGTTATACAGGAAGTTCGGGTACGATTAATCTTGACATATCCTCTGCAATAATTGAAGAAGAAGTAGATTTTGTAGCGTCTTTTCATAATTATCTAACCTATACTGAAACATTTTTCTTAAATCAGGCACCTGAAATACCAGATAAACCATCTGGGCCAAATAAGGGAAAACCAAATGAAGAATTGACTTTTTCATCAAGTACAACTGATGCAGATGGAGATCAAATTTATTATATGTGGCGATGGGGCGATGGAGATTATAGCGAGTGGCTTGGACCATATAACTCAGGGGATACAGTTGATGCATCTCACAGCTGGGTCACTACATCAAACTATCAAGTAAGGGTAAAGGCAAAGGATATATTTGATCAAGAAACAGATTGGTCAGAAAGTTTTATTGTAAGTATCACTAAAACCAAGACCCAAAACTTGTTATACAATAGGTTCTTAGAGAGTTTATTAGATTTATTTCCTCTAATAAAACTCTTTTTTTAACTTTTTTTTTTTTTTAATTAATATTAAATTTTCTTTTTCTGTTATAATTTATTTTATTATAATTAATAAACCAAAATATTTATAAGTTAACATATGTTAATGTTATATATTAATGGCGGAGGTAAAAAATATGAGAAAAATAAAACTTTTTTTAGAGGCAGCTGTAGTAATTACTGTTGTTTTGGCACTTATTTTACCAAGTTCAGCTGTGGTTACTAACAATGTAAATAATTATGGATTAAAACAAGATTCGGTTGCAAATGCTGTAAAAGTATTTCCAATCAATGTTGAATCAAGAGGAACAGACGTTCTTATGCCTTCAAGCCCTGGAAATGACAGATTACCATCTATAACAAAAGATGATGCGGGCCATTCTGTTGTAACTTGGACAAATGAAGAGGATGTTTCTACTTGGAATATGGGTATTGCATATTCTGATGATCCTACTGATCCAATGTCATGGGCAGGATGGATTGTAACTCTTCTTGAAACTACAATGGTTTGGTATTCAGATACTGCATATGTAGATGGTCCAGAACCTGATGATTTCCATGGTCTGTATGGTGCAAATTTGTATTATGATACTGACATGGTTGGGGGATACGAAATTTTGGATATAACAACAGATCCTTCAACTTGGACATACTATTATTGGGATTCACCAGCAATAGATCAGGTTTGCAGGGTAGTTGAAGATGGTGGATACTATGATGAACCATATTATGGACATGAGGGTGCATTGAGTATGGCCATTTATCACTTTACAGAATTAGGATATGATATTGTTGGTTGCCCTCAATACAGAAATCAGGATATGTCTGAGGGAGGTTCTACAACCTATTTCTTTGATGCACAAGCAAATCTTCAGACAGCCCCAGCAAGGGATTGTGACTATGCAACACTTCCAGATTGGTTCCATTTAACTTGGGAATATCATAATACAACCGAAGATGTTGATAAAATTGTATGGAAAAAAATTGATCCTGCTGTAGAAGCAGATATTGAATTTACACCATATCAAGATTATGTTGCTTATGGTACAAATCCATCAATTGAAGCATTTGAAGATGGAGGTTCCTATTATGTTGCAATTGTATATGCAAATGAGGGAAATATCGAATGTGTTTATAGTGATGATGATGGAGAAACTTGGGCAGGTCCAGTAATAGTTGCTCCGGGTTCATTTCCAGCTCTTCGTGCTATAGGTACTACCTTATATTGTGCATATGTTGATGGTGGCAATCTTTATCTGAAGACTTCAGAAAACGGTGGAAGTTCCTGGAGCTCTGCAGAGCAGATCAACGATATAGCTGGTTCAGTTGTTGCAGAAGTAAATTCAGTTGATATACATGTTGGAGGTATCGTTTGGGTAGATGGTCGAGGAGATGACCTAGATATTTACTGGGATTCATTTGATATCGGCTCAGCACCAGATGCACCAACAATAACAGGGCCTAATGGCGGAAAACCAGAGAAATCCTATGATTTCACATTTAGTGCAGTAGATCCAGATGGAGATGATGTCAGATATATCATTGATTGGGGAGACGGAAATTTTGAAACTACCGATTATAACCCATCAGGTGATGACAAGACTGTTTCACATACCTGGGCCGAAGAAGGGTCTTATACAATAACTGCAAAAGCTGAAGATATATACGGACTAACTAGCCCTGAGACGACTAAAATAGTAAATATGCCGCGAAATAAAGCTGTAAATCATCCATGGTTCTTACGCATTCTAATAAATCATCCAAACTTATTCCCGGTGCTAAGACAACTGTTAGGACTATAAAATTATAGTCCAATTCTCTTTTTTTTCATTTTTTTAATATTTTTATTTGAATTTATAGTAACCAAAATGCTTATAAGTTAATTTATGTTAATTATATATTATATAATATTTATATTAGGTGGAGGTGAATTAGAAAAATGAATTCCAAAACAAGTAAAATTGGAGCCGTTGTATTAACAGTGATACTATTCGGAACAGCATTGTTTGTTCCTGTAAGCTCAGTAAATATTGAAAAAAATATATTAGGTAATGGTTATAATAATCAACCATTATTGTTTGAAAATGAGGAGGTTCTTGAACCGTTTAGACTTGATAGAACTTATACTATTGATCCAGTATTCCCTCAAAATCGTGCTGATAATGATGATGCCGGATATAAAAGGGATGCCGGCGATGAAATCTCACGTGCAAATGCAATTTATCCTGGTGAAATGATTGATGATTACCCAGGGAGAGGAAATACAGGGAAATTAAGTTCAAGTGATGATGAAGATTGGTATTTCTTCTCAGTTTGTATTGGACAAAATATTATTATATCAATGACTCCTCCAACGGGTCATGATTATGATTTAGGCCTTTGGGATAATGATGAAATTGAATTAGCAACATCTACAAACACAGGTAGCACTACAGAGTCAATTACTTTTACGGCAACTGCAACTGGTAGACATTATATGCGTATTCATTACATCAGTGGTACAGGTGAGGCACAATATAGTTTTAGTGTATCCTTACCAAATCAAAACGATGCAGGAACAAGCTCTGATGCTGGAGATGATTTTGCATCTGCAACTACAATCTCGCCAGGGCTTTATAATGGATATCTAGACATGGATGATGAAGAGGATTGGTACAAATTCACTGTATCTTCAGGCCAAGGTATACATGTGATTTTAGATGCTAATAAATATTCGTATCTATCAGATTTTGATCTTTATTTATATGATCCTGATGGTGAGCTAAGACATTACGATGGTTATTATTATGATGACGAAGTACAATTCCCTGCAGATAAATCTGGCCAATGGAGAATAAAAATAAAAATATTCCCTGGTTTCACAGATATTCCAAGTCCAACAGAATGGGATTATTGGACTTATGGATCAGGTGCATATGAATTAGAACTATTATTCGAAGGTTCGGTTCCTAGTCCGCCAGGTCCAATTCCACAACCAGATATTATTCCAATAGCCCATACCTTTAAAATTACTAATGCACCAGATAGCAATGTTGATGAATATGGATATCTTGCCTCTATCCCTGCATGTAATTATTTAGAAGGCGGAGATAGATATTTGGCACCAATTGTTTATTCATGGGATTCTACACCAACTAACTGGTATGGAACAGTTGATGATACAACTGATTATTTACTGGAGGATTGGAATCAATATCTAACCGATCAGGGAAAAACTGCTGTAGAATATTATGTTAATTCAGATCCTGTGAAAGCAGCAGCTGAAATTGCAACAGATGCTTGGGGTTCTTCAAGCCTTGCAGTAGTTGCTGTTGATGGAAGCACATATGAAGATATAACCACTCAGGTACTTTATGAATCAGCCACACTACCACGTAATACAGAGGTAGAGGTAATACCAAATGATAGCCCTGATTTTATAGAGATGGCTGGATCATTTGCTTATGTTATGTATATGGGTAACAAATGGGGAGCAATGAATATTCAAGTTGTTGGAAATGATGAACCTCCTTTATTGATGGGTATCTTTCCACATTATATGACTCTTGCAGCTGATTGGTGGCCTGAGCATATAGAAGACGCTACTTCAAATCTTTATTATCCAATAACAACTCCAGGTATTTGGGCTGCAAGTGTTGGTAGTGTTACTCAAAGTTGGGATATGGAAATTACAAAACTTGAATGTGATCGTTATAAGATAGATGTTGACAATCCTGATTCAGTTTTGACAGTAAAAGTTACAACTTCCAGTCCTTCCGATCTTTTAGTGATGCTTGTTGATCCAGAGGGAAACATTAGAGCACCAGATGTTCCGGATTGGAATGGTGGACCAATAAATCCAATTCATGAGTGGAATGGAATTGATGATCCTGACTATCCACCAGACTGTGAAGATTGGCAAGATTGGATAGTTGAAGATCATACTGAATTTACTGCTGAGGTTCTTCATCCTGAAAAAGGAGAATGGACTGCTATTGTTGTACCAAGATATGCTACTGGCTCATCAAATATTGCCTATACAGTTAGTGGAAAAATTAAAGAAATAAATCCAAAGAGAGCTGATGCAGCAATATCAGCTGCAAATGCCGCAGTAATTGCCTCTCAGGAACATGTCCCATTGTTATATGTTAGAGAAGATAGTGTTCCTTCTGAAACACAAGCTGCAATTGATGCACTTGGTGTAAGCAATGTGATATTTGTTCAGAGAGGAAGCATTGGTAGTGGGGTAGAAGGCTCATTACCAACAATTGATTCAAATCTTAAGACAATGCAGCAGATTGTTGATTATATCAAGGATTATTCACATTCAGAAAACTATATTACAATAACTTCACTGAAATCTGGAGATGGATATTTTGCTCCATCTGCTATGCTTGCAGCATATCATTGTTCACCGGTTCTTAGAATAGGTGAAGCTGAAGGAGTAGGCGGTGGAAGTCCAGCAATTGTTGGAAAAATAGACAGTAACATGTATTGTTTCGATCCTGAATCTGAACAATTTGTTTGGAGTGAACCATTAGAATGGAATCCAGTTGATCCAAATCCAAATCCACTTGAAAATTCAGTATATCTAGGAACTACTGATGATACAGTTTATTGTGTAGATTCTGAAAACTTTGGTATGCTATGGAGCAACCCGGCAGATAATGAAAATTCTTATGGTGGAAGTTTATATTATTCTCTAAGTGATAAAAACATACACTGTATCGATGATTCTGGAGAAGAGATATTGGTTTTCCCCTTAAGTAATGGTGTTGCCAAAGGTCCTGCATCAATGGCAAATCAGATAGATACTTGGAGGACATGGGAAGGAGACTATTATCATGGAAACCGTGCACCAGGTCATCTGCCTATACATACAGAACCTGTTGAACAGGTAGGATCTTTTGACCTACTGCTGGCTTTACTTGATTATTTAACAGGTAAATCAACTGAACTGCCACCTTGGGGTCTTGATGCTAAGAGATACTGGAATGAAAGGATGTATCAGGGTGTATACGAATTTATCAACGATCTAGGACTTGATTTATCAGGACAAGAGGCATTTTGTATCGTAGCACCTAGAAAAGATATCAGACTTGAGCTTCATGCAGTTTTGATTGGAAATGAATCATTCGCAGGTCATATCCCTGGAGATACACCGGCTTATACAAATGATATTGTAATAAGAAATATCTTGTATCCGGCATTGATTTTTGCAAACCCAAACAGAGACGTTACAACAACCCAATTCATGAACTTTCCAGATGGTGATACTTGGAGAACAAACGATGGTGTGTCACATGCAGTATATTCTTCAAGATTGATCAAAAAAGCATTTATGGCTCATGGCAGAAATTACGAAGGTCACATCCTATGGGAAGCTCACTTAAAACGCATGAATGATGGAGTTAGCGCATTTTATTATTCAGGACATGGAACTGGAGGAAGTGGAATGTCAGCTCAATACTACCAAACAGACTACTGTAACTATCCAGAACAAATTTGGTATGATGCATGGCGAGGTTATATGTTTGATAATTGGAAGATACCTCGTGACAATGGAAGAAGATGGTACAATCCAGAACCACCAACTCTGTATGATATAATACATTACAAATGGCATGACCAATTATTTGAAAACCTAAAAAGCGCAGCTGTTTTCTATATGTCATGTTCAACTGGACAGCAATTTGGACCAATGATTTATCTTGATCACGGTGCCTTGATGTGGTATGGCAATGCTGGATCTGGTCTGTGCCCACAGGCTGACCTACTTGATGACTGGCTGTTTGAAGAAAGCATGATAAATGGCTTATCTGTTGGAGCAGCGTTTTCTAAAAATATGTGGCTGCATCAAAGAGATTTTACAACCAGTGATCCAATAGCTATGTATGGTATTTCATCATTATATGGCGGTGAGGGAATTACTACAATTCCAGTTATATATGGTGACCCGACATTAGTTATTTTCAGCCCTGAATGGACAGCTCCTGAACCAGTTGATTCAGCAATAACTGAATCTAACAATGCACAACCTCTTGCACCAACAATAACAGGTCCTTCCATTGGAAAGAAAGGAACCTCATTGACCTTTACATTTGTTACAACTGACCCAGATGGCGATGATATCTCTTATTATGTCGACTGGGGTGACGGTGACACAGAAGATTGGGATGGTCCTTATGCATCAGGTGTAGGGTCCTCAGCAAGTCACACATGGGATTCAGATGGTGTCTTTAATGTAAAGGTTAAGGCAAGAGACTCAAATGGCGCAGAAGGTCCATGGGGAGTTCATCAGATAAGTATGCCGAGAACAAAAGTATCAAACCTACTACTTGACATAATAAAAATGATATTCCAGCGTTTTCCAATAATCGAACAAATTATAACAAAACTACTTTCTATCTAGTAATACCCAAAAACTCTCTCTTTTTTTTTCTTTTTTTATTTTTTTTAATCTAATTTTTTTTTTAAAAAATTCTTGGAATTAAACGCCAAGGCACCTTTTTCATATAGTTGATGTATTTTTCCCCATATTGTTTTATCAAGAGTTTTTCCTCATCAATTATACTTACTATCATTATTGGAATTGATATAATTGCAATAAGAAATGCTGCAGATGAATAAAAAAACATAGCAAGTCCAAATCCAATAATAAGTAGTGAAGAATAATGAGGATGTCTTATTTTTTGAAAGATTCCATCTGTTACTAATTGCCCATGATATGTCTTATTCCAAAAAATCTCCCATTTGAAATAAACATATGTGCCAAGTATAAAGATTATTATTCCACAAATTACACTTAAAATTACGTTTATTGGTAGTTTCCACACACCATATAATGCTGTTAAAGGACCAATCATTATAATAAGAAGTAATGGAGCATAATGTATGATAAATAATGCTCTTAACTTTTTAGGAGGTCTATATCCTAAAAACATATTTGATGTGTTTTTAAACGATTTTAATACCGCCATAGTCAATAATTATATCATGTGGTTTAAGTGTATGTTTTGTGTTTCTCATTTTCAATACAGCAATTTTCCTTCTATTCATTGTTGGATCAAGAGAAAGAGTAATAACTGCATCTGCTAAAAATTCTGATATTCCATCCCGTGATAAAAGATTTGAACCAACTGGCAGTTCAGAGGTTATTACTGATGTTGAATTTGTTGATTCAAGTGCTGATAAGATATATCTTAAATGTAATCTTCTTGTTGGTAAGGAAATATCTTGTGGAAAATCCTCAAAATTGACCATACTTGTATCAATCTTACTTTCTTCAGATGGTCTCATTATTATCGGCATTTCAGAAAGTGGGGTTATTGAATCAAGTACAATTCTATCATATGTTCCTTGTAAAATTTCATTTGTCATTTTTTCATATACTAACTTTTTTGAGATATTAAGATATAAAAATTTTATAAGATTATTTTCAATTGCTGGTTGAAAATCAAATCCTAAATGTTTTGCTTGAGAAATAAGTCCTTCAGATTTCTTATCTAAGGTTAAAAAAAGACATTTCTCACCGTTTTTTATCCCATCATATAAAAACTGAAAACAAAAAATGCTTTTTCCACCGCCTGGAGGACCAGAGACTAGTGTTGTCGAATTTTTTGGTAAACCTCCTTGGATTATTGAGTCAAGCCCTTCGATTCCAGTTGATAATCTTTGTATATTTCCCTCACCTTGATAATTAGTTTTAGTAATCCCGTTCATAAATGGAATATGTAAATTCTTGTATATTATTTTATCCTATTTGTTGAAATTTTATATCATTTTCAAATAAATATCTAGCTATAAATTATAATTATATAGAAATATTTATATACTTAGAAAAATAAAATAAATAATATAAAAAAATATTTTAGGCGGTCATATGACAGACAAGAACGTTAACATCTGGATCTGGCTACAAAACGGTAGACTGATTAAAGCTATATCATGTCCTAACGATGGTACAATAAAAATCTATGATGAAAACGACAACCTCATTTTAAGAAGGACTGGATTAAATAAATTCCAGATAAAACAAATAGAAATTACAATAATTAAATATGGCGCAAAAAGACTTGATAAACATGCAGAACCGTTTAAATTCCTATAAAACGAATTAATTAGGAATCTATATCAATTACCTGATCAGGATGAATCTCTATACCTCTATCAGTTATTTTCATTAGTACAGTTTTTTTCTTATGTTTACCATATCTCATTTTTAGAACTTCAATAGCATTTTCTCTTGATTCCCTTTTTTGAATATTATATAGAACAATAATGCCATCAGCTAAAAATTCCTCAATACCGGTATCACTAAATCGTGTTGGTATTGGATCAGTTTCCGTAATTAAAAAAGAAGTTGACCCTGTTTCTGTAAAAAAACTAAATAATTGTTGTAGATAAACCCTATAATTTTTATCTTTTGTAACTGAGGCAGCAATAATTGCAGTTAGAGAATCAACAATAATTACTTCAGGTTGAAAATCTTTTGGAATAACAAGTGGTTTAATTTTATAAGATAACTCAGTTGCAGACCCAGATCCTCCAATAGACCCAAACTTCATCCTAAGTATATCAAGTGGATTGATTTTTTGAATTAAAAAATTACCACTTTCAATATGTCCTCTTACATCCCACCCAAATTTATCCATGCTTTTAACTATTCTCTCAATGCTTTCCTCAAAACTCACATACATACATTTTTTTCCCTTTGAAATTAGATTATAGCAAATATGTCTGCAAAGAGTGCTTTTTCCAGTTCCAGGGCCTCCTGCTATTAATATTGAGTTCCCTCTTGGAATTCCATTTTCTGTAAATAAATTATCAAATCCTGTTATCTCTGTTCTTAGAACATTTTCTGAATGATTTGGCATGATATTTTTATCTTCATTCATATGTAAATCGCTCTCGGATTTAATTACTATATTTAAGTTATCAGACGTCATATATATCAAAATAATTTAAATTTATAATCCATATCATCCTATTGACATTATAAACTAGTAAATAAAAAACCTTTTTTATGCTTTTCATAAAAATATTTCTTTTTAATAATTATTAAGTATTTACAATATAGCCTGGACCAACTTGAACTCTTATTTCAACAATTGTAAAGTCTACATATAAGGTATAACCAGGTTTTGGAGTGATTATTACCCTATTTGGAGTTGTTGTTTCATCCAACTGGACATCTATATAACCATTGTTGTAATATTCCCATAGTATTCCTCTTGATTCATTCATTAAAGATTGATTCCAAGCATCTGGATAATCAGTATATATCCTGATAAAAGTTGCTGAACCTTGATGTGAATAATCTTTAGAATAATTTGTATGAACAAAACTTTCTCTATAATCAGCATATGCTTTTTTACCAGAGACTCCGGTATACAATGGTATAAAATAATTAATAGTTATATAATTTGAATCACTATGGTTTTCAACAGCGATTCCAGGATTTACACGCATTACTTCCCCAGTTGATTGTTTAAGAATAATACCTCCGCCCTCAAGAATATATTCCTGCCAATGACTATCCTGTGGAAAATAAAAGTTAGTTGCTCTATATTTAATCGATGTTAAAGGAATACCGGATGGAAAATCTGGTGAAGCAGGAAGTATATCTATCTTATGATTTCCTGCATCATTTTTATCTATTAAATCAATTTGACCATATGATCTTGCAGATACAAAATATGGAAGCTCTTTGCTCCCCATTGTAATTGGAGATGACATTGGTGTATAGGTAATTGATTCACCCGTTCCTAATATGCCCATCATTGACTGAATCTCTATTACAGATTTTAGTTGTGAAAATTGATTTGAAACCCTATCCATATGACCTGCTTCTCTTTCCTCCATTATTACAGGTATATAAGAAAATTGTATATAGGATAATACAACTGCAACTAGTGCAACAAGTAAAAGTGCTTCAATTACTCCAGCCACTGCTGTATTTTCTCTTTTGTACTTTCGAATTTTCATCTCTCCCTATCCACTCACAATGAATAATATATAACTTCTATATCTTATACTTTTCTTATTAAATTAACATAATGTAAAATCTACTTATTGCATTTTTCTAAATAAGTTTAAAGAGTTAAAATAGATTCGGTTTCAGTACAAAATTGAAATTATATCAGGAGATAAAATTATATGGATAAAACCTTTGTTGAGAAGATACTTGCTAAATATGCAGGATTAAAAGAAGTTGTCCCAAGTCAGATTGTAACAGTTCGTCCTGACCATCTTTTAACACATGATAATACAGCTGCGATAATTCAAAAAATAACCCCTGAACTTGATCAATATGGAATTTATTCAAAATCCCTTCCTATTATTGCTCTTGATCATGTAATTCCAGCATCATCAGAAAAAACTGCTACGAATCATAAAAAAATCAGGGAGTTTGTTAATAAATATAAAATAAAAAATTTTTTTGATGTTGGAGTAGGAGTTTGCCATCAACTTGTTATTGAAAAAGGGCTTGCATTACCTGGCAAATTAATTCTTGGGAGTGATTCTCATACATGCTCATATGGAGCAATTGGGGCTTTTTCATCAGGAATTGATAGAACAGAGGCAGCATCACTTTTACTAACTGGTGAAACATGGTTAAAAGTTCCAAATAGTATTAAAATTAATTTAAACGAAAATCTAAAAAAAGGAGTATTTGCTAAAGATGTAATTTTACATATTATTGGTGATATTTCATCATCAGGAGCTAATTATTGTTCAGTAGAATTTCATGGTAATATTTCTCAATTTTCATTAGATGATAGGTTTACAATATCAAATATGGGTGTAGAAATGGGTGCAAAAAATGCTGTGTTTTTTGTTGATGATATCATAAAAAAATTTCTTTCATCTATAGGAATTTCTGAAAATTCGTATTCAGCAATATATCCAGATGATAATGCTTATTATTCAAAAGAATTAAATTATAATTTATCTGATATTGTCCCTTTAGTAGCTTGCCCTCATACAGTTGATAATGTAAAGCCTGTTACAGAACTTGTTGATGTTGATATTCAACAATATCTTATAGGAACATGTACTAATGGCAGGTTATCGGATTTAAGAATTGCTGCAAATATACTGAAAGGAAGGCAGATTAAACAAAATGTCCGACTATTAATCCTACCTGCTTCTAAAGATATTTTATCTAAGGCTCTAAAGGAAGGTTTAATTGAAACATTAGTTAACGCTGGAGCTGTAATACTACCACCCGGCTGCGGCCCTTGTTTGGGGGCTCATCAAGGGGTTCTTGCTCCTGGTGAGAAATGTTTAAGCACAGCCAATCGTAATTTCAAAGGACGTATGGGTTGTAAAGAGGCAGAAATATATCTAGCTAGCCCTGCAACAGTTGCAGTCTCTTCTTTATATGGTAGGATTACTGATCCTAGAGAGGTGTAATTATGAAAGTCTGGAGATTTAGTGATAATATTGATACTGATATGTTATTTCCTGGAAAATACGTTTATACTTGCAGTACAGCAGATGAAATTAAGCCTCATCTTTTAGAAGATTTAGATCCATCTTTTGCAAAATCTGTAAAAAAAGGAGATATTATAGTTGCAGGAAAAAATTTTGGCTGTGGTAGCTCACGTGAACAACCTGTTATTGGATTAAAGGCAGTTGGAATAAAAGCAGTAATTGCAGAGAGTTTTGCAAGAATTTTTTATAGGGCATCAATCAATCAGGGTTTGATTTTAATAGAATGTCCAGAAGCAGTCAAAGCATATTCAAAAGATAGTGAGATTAAGCTTGATATTGAAAACGGAACAATTAATGTTGGAAATAAAGTTTTTTCATTTCCAAAACTTCCGAAAGAAATAATTGCAATTAGAGATGCTGGAGGGCTTTTAAATTATACTAGATTAAAATTAAAAACCAAAAAAAAGTAATTATTTTTTTAATATTTCAATCCCAAATTATTTTTCATTAGTATTATATCTTTGATATTTTTTGTTAATATGTTCTTTACTTAATCTTTGGTATTCTTTTGCATTAAATGTTATAAGCTCTCTTAATTTTTTATCTTGTTTAACAATTTTTCCTGGAACACCAATTATTAAACTATTTTCAGGAACTATCATATTTGAAGTAATTAGAGCATTGGCTCCAACCACTGATCCCTTTTTGATAATTGCACCATCTAAAACAGTAGCATTGATACCAATTAGACATTCATCTTCAATGGTTGCCCCATGAACCATTGCTCCATGACCTATTGAGACATTATTACCAATTTTTATTTTATGTTTTGCATCAACATGAATTATGCAATTATCTTGAACATTTGACCCATCTCCTATTTCAATAGAATTATCATCTCCTCTAATAACAGCACAAGGGTAAATCCCACAATTTTTTCCAATTTTTACATCACCAATTATCACAGCAGTTTTATCTACAAAAGTTGATTTATGTATTTCTGGTTTCATTTTATCATTCCAAGTTTCATGGTAATAATGAGATTGTTTTATACTTTATTGTCAATATTAAAATCATTATTTTTATGATTAATATTATTTTAATAAAAAATAGAAAGATAGAAATACAACATTGATTATATAAATTTGGAGGAAATGGTTGGTAGGGATTAATCTTTGTAGAGGAGGATAATATATGTTTAAATTTATTAGAAGTAAAAATAAAATTATTATATTGTTTTTATTATTTGTTTTACTTGTAAATTTCATAAGTTTTCAAACAAATGCACAAAATAGTCTTGCTGATCTAGTTCCATATTCTTTTGATGCACCTCCTTCGCCATGGATTGCTGAAGAAGAAATTGAAATAATATTTCGGATAGAAAATATTGGGACAAAAAATGTATCTACAAATGAAGTAATAGAAGTAGGATTATTTCTTGATTCTGATCAAAATCCAGTTGCTACAAATAGTTCAAACGATGGATTACAAATGGGTAAGACATGTTATGTAAATATTTCTTGGGTTCCATATATTGCTGATGGAAACGAACATAATCTAAAGATATTTGTCAATTATAACAGCAAAATCAAAGAACTCAGCTATACCAATAATTATTGGTTATTTAAAGTGGTTTTTAAAGAAAAGGATACAGAATTGACTATTGAGAGTATAGATGTATCTGATGATATAACAGCAGGTACAACTACAAATATTATTGCTAAGATTAAAAACAATGGAAAAAAAACTGATAAAATAATTTATGCAAAATTAAATTCAAGCGAAGGTGAGATTCAAACATTAAAAAAAGTAGGTGGACTTAACAAAAATCAAGTTTATAACTTTAACTTTCAATGGACTCCTTCTTTTTTTGGAACTCACATACTAACTGTTGATTTACTTCTTGTAAATAAAACACATGATTATAAAGAAAAAAAAATTAATGTAGGGGTAGGTAAACTTGACTGGTGGAATAAAAATTGGCACTATCGATATTTCTTAACTTTAATGGGTAGTGGTAATGTATCTCATTTTTTTAATTTCACAGAATTAACTGAAGACTTGGGTATTATATCCTCTGATTTTGAAAACGATACTATAAGAGTTATTAGATATTCAAATTTAGGAAAAGTCATAGAAGAGGTAAATGATTATAGATTCATTGAAAATATTAATGACTATACTTCGGGAGAGCTTCTATGGAAAGTACCTAAAAATCCAACTGAGAAATATTATTGCATATATTTTGATTTAGAGACGAATCCTGGGATTAGGACATCAATTGAGGAAAATGAAGCGATGTTAGAATCAGGTGGTATAACTGTTACTTCAGGTTTTATTGATGGTTGGCATGTTACTATTAAACATCCAGTGGATAATATGTATACTCTAATTCAAGATTCGATAAATATCTCTGTTTTAACAGATGCAAAAGCAAAAGAAGTAAACGCATTGATTTATTTAGAATCTAATGAAAGTGTTAATTCATCGATTAATTTAATTGATATTGAAGAACAAATTAATTGGAGTTATAAAAATTTTAAATTTGAAAAAGATGGTAATTGGATTGTTAGAGTTAATAGTATTGATGATGCGGGTTATCTTCCTCCTGCAGTTGAGCATAGCATTCTTGTTGGAAATCCTGATTTTGAAATAATCAATATGTCAATATTATCTGAATCAGAACCTTCAAATGAAATTTATAAATTTACTACAATTTTTGTAAGTGCTAATATCATCAGCCATAAAGCTACAGTTGAAGATGTGGACGTCTCTTTTTTTGTTCAGGATAAAATATCAAATGAGGTAAAATACTCTGAAGAGCTTACTATTACCCTTATAAAAGATAAAATTATCAATATTAGCTTTGAATGGTATGCAAATATATCTGGTAAGTATAATGTAAAAATCGTCATTGATCCCCAGGATGAAATCAAAGAATCAAATGAAGATAACAATGAGAAAAAAAAGGAAATCACTGTTTATGATTGGCCTGATTTATCGGTAAATGACATTATACTTCCTTCTGAAACAATTATGGAATTTGAACAAGTAAAAATAGAAGTTATTGTTGAAAATAAAGGTCTTGGAGAAGCATTTAATTTTGGTATCAAACTTTTTATAGAGGAATATTCAGAAGGTTCAGGGATTATGAAATTTTTAAATGAAAAAGATAACGAAACAATCAACTTAGAACCTGGAAAAACTAAAACAGTTAATATGTATTGGAACTCAGCTAAAGCTGGAAAATGGCTAGTGGGAGTTAACATTTTAGTTGAGGGCGGACAGAGAGATTCAAATTTGTTAAACAATCAAAAATTATCTGATACAAATTTAGTAATTAAATCATATGAGAAAAATAAACCAGTAATTTCAAATGTTGTAGTTGAACCTGAAAGACAGCAGCAAGGTGGATCTATCACAATTTTCGCAGATATTACTGATGATAGCGGTCTTAAATCTGTAAAAATAAAATACTTAGATCCTTCCCGAGTTACTTTTAACTGGACAAACATGATTCGACAACATGGTAATGTTTTCAAAGCAGTGTTTGATGATACCCTTTTAGATGGTAAATATAATTTTGAAATTAATGCCTTAGATATATCAGTTCACTCAAATACAGGTATTTATAAAGATAGTTTTGAAATATCACTGGATAAGACAAATCCTATTATTTCATATTATGAAGCTTCCCCCAGAGTACAACTTAAAGGAAAAAATGTTGAAATATACTTCATTGCAAAAGACAACATTAAGGTTAACTCTGTAAAAGTATTGATAACTTTACCTGATGGAAGCGAATTACATAAAACTTTAGCACATTCTTCTGAAGGCAAATACATATATAATAATATATATAATAAGACTGGTAGATATATATATGAAATTGAGGTTAAGGACAAAGCAGGAAATAAAGCAACTATTAATTCCAAATTTTTTTGGATAACAAATAAATTAAATGATAATGATAACGATGGTATGCCAAATATATGGGAAGAAAAATACGGTTTTGACCCAGAAAATCCTAATGACGCTATTGATGATAAAGATAATGATGGCATTATTAATAAAAAGGAATATGAATTGGGAACAAACCCTTTAAAAAATATTTTTTCAGAAAATGCTGTTGCAAGATTAAAGGATAATACATTTTATTTGATTGGTTCAATTATTGCATTTATATTTATTATAATATTATCAATTTTTGACAGGAGGATAAAATCATGAAGAAACTATTAAAAAATACATGGTTTTATATTATAATTGGACTTTTTATATTGTTATTTTCATTATTTGATATAATATATAACCAAAATTTGATGCTAGGAACTTTTATTTTATTTGTTTTAATATTTTTAATTTTTATAGTAATTATTTTCAAAAATCTACAAAAAAAAGATGTTTCGTCTTTATCAATAAAAGAATTTGAAAAAAGATTAGAAGGTGGTTTGCTTCATTTTAAATGCACAACATGTAACGGTTTTTTTGCAATTAAAAAATCAAAAAGAAATAATAAGAAATATGTAAAGATGACATGTCCTGATTGCGGTGCCATAGGTGTTATCCCCCCAAATCCAGTACAGATTGAAGAAATAATACCTGAAAAAAAATCAACAAAAGCAAATTTTTCATGTAATCTTTGTGGTGAAGGTATTACTATCTGGGCAGAAGGAACTGAGTTGCATTCCAATATCTCTGTTTATTCTTGTCCATTTTGTGGTGAAAAAGAGCCCTTAAGACGATTCTAACATATATGCCTGACTTTTACAGCTTCTCCATAAAATGAATTTTTCATTTCCTCTCCATTCATCTGTGCAACACCAACAGCAATCAATTTGTTTTGTTTGGTTACAATTACTTCATCACCAACTCTTATATCTTTATCTGCATCTTTTACCCCTGGAGCAAACACAGATCCTTTTAATGTGAAATCATCATATATTTCAACCCAATATTTATTAAAATTTTCAACTAACTTCGCTCCAAATAAAGTTAGGGAGATAAGCCCTCTTTCTTTTGTTATCATTCCAAGCTGTTTATCATTTTGGAAAATTTTTTGATAAGGATATTTACCTTTTATTATACAATTTCTAAGAAGTTTTTCACCAATTTCATTTCCAAATTGATAAGAAGCTAAACACTGTATATTTTCTCTTAATCTATCTTGAAGTTTTACTGTTTTATAATTCTCAACAGTTATTTTCAATTCTTTGGATAAATTATCCAAAGACTGTATAGAAGTTGGTCTATCAATACAAGTTTTTACTGGTTTTATCAATAAATCTTCTATAAATTCCACTAGTTCTTCTGGAATATGTGCAATGATTTTATCATATTTGTTGTATGATAAATATTGTTTTAATAAAAATCGTATCATCTTTTTTTCATCTTCATCCCATATACCAGTAACAGGTATATCATATGAAGATGCAGGATATACAAGTTCTAATTCCCTTGGCACAATACCCAGCGGAGATGTTACAATTAATTCGTGTATTACATTTGGATTCCCAGAGTTAGTTATTCTTTCTTTGAATAATTTATGTGACTTTGAAAATGAATAAGGTTTTTTAGCAGAACAAGGTAGGATAATTAAAATTTTTGTTGATTGTGGTTTTTTAAATTGTGTTAAAACTTTTTCTTGAAAACGTTTGATTTCTGGTCTAAAAAGAGATTCCTTTGTTGTTGCATACAAGTAATTTTTATTTGTAATAGGTATTCTTTTCTCCAAATATTCATAATGATTTTTATCAAGATTTCTAAGAATAGCTATTAGAGTTGGATATGCTTTTGCCCTTATTTCAACAAGATTTCGTAAATCACCTTTAATTATTGCATTTCTAACTTGTTTGATTTCATTTATCATTGTATAGTAGTTATGATA
>WOR8_10004145_pt1 | contig 32415 bp, 28 predicted proteins | sample DeeMarSeWOR38_10_FD_19890 | JGI IMG/M metagenome (IMG submission 19890) | reverse complement strand
ACTTCGAATCCGTAGGCCGCAGGTTCGAATCCTGCCGGGCGTACCAGTAAAATCAAAGGGTTACAGCGAAAATGCTGTAATCCTTTTTTAATGACGTGAGACTCTGTGTGAGAAAAGTGCTCCAGAAATTGAATAAACTCGAAAAAGTTCAAACGGTCGCAAAAAAAAATCATTAAATTCAGGTAGATGTCAAATTAAAAAAGAGAAAAAACTTGGGCACCAAGTCGGAGAGTCCAGGACGACTGGACCTGTTATGATTTAATCGAGATTTAGTTTGCTTTCGTGGTGTGAGAGTTTAGAGGGAAAGAGACTTTACCAGTGTCTAGTTTTTAACTAACGAAAATTTCATTTGACAAATATTTCAAAGTGAAATATGGTTTCTCCAATTATAGTATTTGATTTACTATTATAGCAAATGACAGAACATGGACCATATTTCTCCACCTCCTTGGAAAAAGGTCTGAAAATTTTATCTCTTTTCAGTAAAGAAACCCCTGTGCTCACCCAGAGCGAAATTTCGAAGGCCTTGAGCCTAAATATGACTTCAACCTATCGTTATATCAACACATTTGTGAGCCTCGGATACCTCGAAAAAGACGTAAAAACCAAAGAACTCAGGCCCGGTTATCGCTGCTTAACGATCTGCACCAATCTCATCAGAGCAACCGACAATCTGCGCCTGATCAAAAGCTATGTGGATGATATATATGCTCACCATAACATCACCATCGATGTCGCTTTTGCCGTCGACGACACCATGATGCGAGTCTACCACAAAGAAGCCGAAGAAACCCTTACATATAACCTGCCGGATGTGGCCAAAAACTGCCTGCACAACACTTCGGTTGGTAAAGCCTTTTTATCTGCCCTTTCAGCCTCCGACCTCGAGCAGACGCTAGACCGAATTAACCTTCCAGCCAAAACGAATTATACCATTACCACAAGATCACAGCTCGTTGCTGAAATTGAAAAGACGCGCAAACGTGGTTACGCCATAAGTGTTGAAGAGTATCTGATAGGACTCATCACCATCGGCGCTCCGTTAATAAGTTCCAACAGTGGGGAAGTTATCGGGGCGGTTTCGTTTGATTTTTCGGTTCTGCAGACCAGTGCCAACAAAATCGAAAAAAATTATGCCGAACTGATCAAAGAAACGGCGGCAGCACTGTCGAATTGCCTTCACCAATAATAGACAATCAACACGAATGATGCATCGGCCTTAAGGTCAGATGCCCCTGAACCCGGATTTTCCATCGAGGAGTTGTTTGATGACGCCAGACAAGGAACCGAATTATAATTTTTATATCGCCAAAGGCCGGTTGCCGGTTGTGGAACGTGCTGAAGGCATCCGGATATGGGATACAAACGGTAAAACATACATTGATGCATGTTCGGGCGCCGTCATAACTAACATAGGGTACGGCCAGACCCGGATAAATCAAGCGATACAAGAACAAGCCCAAAAAACCTACTTTGCCTATCGTCTTCATTTCGAAAACCAACCCGCCTTGGATTACTCAAAAGCGCTGGTGGATCACTCGGCTGCACACCTCGACCGGGTGTTTTATGTATCCGGGGGATCTGAAGCCGTGGAATCGGCTATAAAACTTTGTCGTCAATATTTTTACGACCGCCATGAGGGTTCACGTCATATTTTTATCAGTCGTGTGCCATCCTATCATGGCTGCACCTTGGGAACCTTGGCATTAACAGCTTATGCACCCCTGGAAGCTCCCTATCGGCCGCTGATGAAAAGCTATCCCAAGATTCCTGCACCATATTGTTATCGCTGTGCTTACAATCTTGCGCACCCGCAATGCGGCCTGGCGTGTGCCCAGGCGCTTGAAAAAACCATCTTGGAACAAGGAGCGGAAAATGTGGCCGGCTTTATAGCCGAGCCCATCGGTGGTGCTAGCACCGGGGCCCTGGTCCCGCCGGACGGGTATTTCGACATCATACAGACTGTCTGCCGTAAGTATGGCGTCCTGCTGATACTCGATGAAGTCATGACCGGCTTCGGTCGCACCGGAAAGTTGTTTGCCTATGAGCACTGGAATATCGAAGCGGATATCGTGGCCCTGTCCAAGGGCATGGCCTCAGGATATTTCCCTCTGGGAGCCATTCTCGCCAGGCAAACTATTGTCGATACCGTTTTAGAAAGCGGTGGATTCAAGCATGGCTACACCTATGCGGGAAACCCCATGGCATGTGCCGTGGGGCTAGAAGTATTAAAATTCATTTTAGACCAAGATCTTTGCACCCATGCGCGCCGCATGGGAACACGCCTCAAGGGGGGGCTCGAGACAATTGCCCGGAAGATTCCGATCATCGGGCAGGTCCGCGGCAAAGGGCTGCTTTGGGGGGTAGAGCTGGTCTGTGATCCGAATACAAAAGAACCCTTTCCGATAGATGTCAATGCCGGACAACTATTGACCAACATCGCCTTTGAAAACGGATTGATCATTTACCCCCGCAGGCCAATTAATGGGATGTCCGGTGATCATGTGCTGATAGCACCCCCGCTGATTGTTACTGAATCGGAAGTCGACGACATCCTGGCGCGATTTGAAAGCGCACTGGCACAAACCGCTCAACGTATCAACGAACTGTGAGATACGGCGTTCGACCGTCCAGTTAGGGAACAATGCATAAAGTCAAAAATATACACGACGCGATATCCGTTATCAAAGATGGCCAGACCATCATGGTCGGCGGCTTTGGTGTGCCAGGCACCCCCTTTGTGCTGATCGAAGCTTTGCTGCAACAGGGTACCAGGCACTTAACGCTGATAAAGAACGAGGCCAATGAACCCCATCTGGGGGTGTCCAATCTCATCGAGGCTGGCAGGGTGGATCGGCTAATCACCTCCCACCTCGGCCTGAACCCCACGGTACTCGCAATGATGAACGAAAAAAAGATTGCCGTGGAGTTCAATCCCCAGGGCATTCTGGTCGAAAGAATTCGTTGTGGTGGTGCGGGCCTGATGGGATTCATCTCCGATATCGGTATCGACACGATTATAAGCCAGAAAAAACAGTCCATTACCCTCAATGGAAAAAGGGGGATCGTGGAACCGGCCTTGCGTGCCGATGTGGCCCTAATCCATGCCGCTGCAGGAGACGATCTCGGAAACCTGGTCTATGAAAAGAGTGCCAGAAATTTCAATCCGGCCATGGCAACCGCCGCCGATTTTGTCATTGCCGAAGTGGAATCGCTGGTCGATACAGGTTCCCTGGCCCCTGACACGATTCACACCCCGGGCGCATTTGTAGACAGTGTCGTTGAAATCGGAAAACGACCGGACGTCTACGGCATATTGGAGCATCATGTCTATGCATAGAAGGGATAAAATTGCCAGAAGGGCTGAGCAGGAAATCAGTGCCGGACAGATCGTCAATCTCGGCATCGGCATACCCACATTAATATTAAAATATTTAAACTGGGAAAAGCGTGTGCAGATCCACTCCGAAAACGGCATCCTCGGTATGAAGTCCCATTGCAACAGAGCAAATGCAGACAGGAACCTGATCGATGCCGGTGGCGGGTACATCGACCTCGTCCCTGGGGCATCGTTTTTCGACAGTTCACTTTCCTTTGCGCTTGTGAGGGGCGGCCGGCTGGATATCGCGTTTTTAGGCGCACTGGAAATCTCGGTCGGCGGTGATCTGGCCAACTGGATGATCCCGGGCAAATACACACCCGGAATCGGCGGTGGCATGGAACTGGCTCAAAAGGCCAAAAGGCTGATCATCACGACTCTGCACACCGATCGCAAAGGCCGGCCGAAAATTTTACAATCATGCACGCTGCCCTTGACGGCCAAGTCCTGCGTGGACAGAATTATCACCGAGCTTGCCGTTATCGATGTTGTGGACGAAGGTTTGCAGCTCGTCGAAATCGCCGAGGAAGCAACCCTGGAAGAAATCATCCAAAAGACGGATGCGCCCCTGAAGATCCCAGATAGAATATTACCTCAATTTTAAACAGGTTGGCTCGTATTCGGGAGATCGCATTGGACAAGAAAGAAGAAAAAATTATTCGAACGGTTGAACGCCTGGCAGATGACCTCATCGATTTGACCTGCCGCCTGGTGCAGGAGCCCAGCACGCTTGGTAACGAAGCCTCGGTTGTCGATCTAATGAAAACCGAGCTGGAAAAACTATCCTTTTCCCCGTTGCTGCTTCCGGTCGATCCCTCCCTGTTGGCCGACCACCCAGGGTTTGCTGCAGTCCCCTGGAACTATGAAAATAAAAATAATGTCGTGGCTGTGCGCCCCGCGGATGGCGAAGGTGGGAAAAGTGCGATTTTCAATGGTCATCTCGATGTCGTGGATCCGGAACCGGTCAGTTTCTGGGATACGGATCCCTTCGAGCCTGTCATCAGAAACGGGCGCATCTATGGGCGAGGGGCCGGGGACATGAAGTCCGGTGTGGCCGCAATGACCTATGCGATTAATGCCGTCGAAAAGGCCGGTTTTGGACTGCAGGCACCCGTAACGATTGAAGCCGTTGTCGAGGAGGAGTGCTGCGGTAACGGTACCTTGGCGTGTATGGCTGCGGGTTATGATGCCGATGCCGTGCTGATTCCCGAACCCTTTGGCCCCACGATTCTCACGAGCCAGCTTGGTGTGCTCTGGTTCAAAGTGACAATTGAAGGCAAACCAGTGCATGTGCTGGAGGCACCAGCGGGAACCAATTCAATCGAGAAGATCTTTTTGGTCATCCGAGCGTTGCGAAAACTGGAAGCGGCCTTAAATGACTCGGACATTCCCGAAGCTTACCGAGAAATACCCCACCCCATCAATTTGAATATTGGCATGCTGAACGGTGGCAACTGGCCATCAACTGTTCCGGCTATATCCGAAATGCACTGCCGTCTCTCCTACTTCCCCGGCACTACTTACAAGGAAATCTGTCATAAAATAAAAGAAACCATTCAGGCTGTCCAAATAGACGATCCCTGGCTGTCAGAAAACCCGCCCATTATAGAATTCTACGGGTTTCGTTCCGACGGACACACGATTTCTCGGAATTTACCGGCCTTCAACACCCTGAATGATTGCCACAAATCCCTTTGCGGAAAAGATGCGGAAGAATACATCGCCACCTTCACCACCGACTTAAGGGCGTTTCACTTTTTTGGAAAAAGCCAATGCACCTGTTTTGGTCCTTCAGGAGCCAATTACCACGGGGCCAACGAGTGGGTTGATATTCAAAGTGTTATCCACACGGCCAAAGCCTATGCCTTGTTTTTGGCGCGCTGGTGCGGATTGGTCGACGATTAAAAATATATGCAAAAGGATAAAAACCTATGACCAAAGATGCATGGAAACCCTGGGCATTGCTGGCCCCGGCAATTACTTCCGTATTCCTGCTGCTCGTCATTCCAGTCTGCTTTATCGTCGTTTACAGTTTCTGGCTGAGATCACCCACAGGAGCTGACATCGCCGCCTTCCAAATGGGTAATTATGCCAAGTTTTTTGAAGACATGTTCTACCCTGCAATCATGCTGCGCACCATTCGCGTTTCACTGGAAACCGTGCTTTTGTGCCTGGTCATGGGATATATCCCGGCATATTTTTTCTACAGAAGCACAACCCGCTTCAAATCGATGCTGCTTCTGCTAATCATGCTGCCTTTCTGGATCAGTTTTATCATCAGGACCATGAGCTGGATAAACATCTTGGGCGATACCGGTCTGATCAATCATTATCTGATCAAATTCGGCCTTTTGTCGCAACCCGTAAGTATGCTCTATAATGAAGGATCGGTCTTAATGGGCCTGATTCAGTACCTGCTACCCTTCATGATTCTCAACATTTATGTCAGCCTGGAGGGAATTGACAAAAATTTGCTCGAAGCCGCCAGAAGCATGGGCTGTACCGAATGGCAGGCTTTCAAGGAAGTCACCCTCCCGCTCAGCCTGCCAGGCGTCAGCGCGGGCTGTCTGCTGGTCTTTGTATTAACGGCAGGCACCTATTTGCCGCCCATGATCCTGGGGGGACCCCGTAATGAAATGATCGCCAACCTGATTTTCAAACGTGTTATCGGCACCTTGGACTGGCCTTTTGGATCAGCCATCAGCGTCATACTGCTCGGTCTGTTGCTGATCATCGTTTGGACCTATAACCGCTATCTGGGCATCAACCAGGTATTTAAGAGTCTTCAGGGAGAATAAGCTTATGAGGAAAATTTCCGGCTGGTCACTTATTCGACTGTATACGATACTGATCTATGTTTTTATGTTTGCCCCGATTCTTGTTGTGGTCGTTCTGTCGTTCAACCCGGAGCAATTCGGTTCCTTTCCAATGAGGGGTTTCAGTCTGAGGTGGTTTGTCAAGCTGGCGCAAAATCAAACCATTTTGATCGCTTTTAAAAACTCAATCATTTTGGGATCGTTTACAGCCGTCGTTTCAACTGCCTTTGGAATTCTGGCTTCTCTGGCTTTCGTTCGTTATAATTTCCCGGGAAAAAATACGCTCAACACCCTGCTCCTGGCACCTATCATGATCCCTGAAGTCATCCTGGGTGTGGCACTTCTGCTTTTTATCCGATGGCTTCAACAACCCAAAAGTTTTGCCCTGCTCGTCATCGGCCATGTGGTGCTCACCCTCCCTTACGTCCTTCTAATCGTGCAAGCCAGGCTTGGCGGAATTAAAAAGGAGTATGAAGAAGCCGCTCAATCCCTGGGCGCCAATCCGTTTCAGGCCTTCAAGGAAGTTACTCTGCCGCTGCTCACACCGGCCATCATGGCCGGGATGTTATTTTCCTTTACGATATCCTTCGACGATATTACCGCCACCTTGTTCTGGGCGACCGCCCAGAATCAGACCGTTCCGGTAAAGATATTCGGCATGCTGCGCAATTCCATCAGCCCTGAAATCAACGCACTGGGCACAGTCATGATCGTTTTAACCGTAGCCACGCCATTGCTGGCCGGTTATTTGTCCCGGAAATTTTCAAAAGGGACCTAAACAGAGGTAAGGGGCTGCCATACTAACCTTATGCAAGAAAGGAGAATGAGGATGAAGAAAAATCTGGACAAACAAGTCGACAATCTATTTGAGAGATTCATGAATGGGGATATGAACCGGAGGGATTTTATCAAATATCTCGGGATGGCCGGTGCAGCAGCGGGCCTGCTTGGCGGACCATTTACCCAAAAGGCATTTGCCGCCAAATCGATTCGGTTTGACGGCTGGGGCGGTGTTGTATCCGAGGCTTTCCGAAAACACGCCTTCGATCCATTTACCAAAGCCACGGGCGTCAAGGTCATCGATGGTGAATTCGGAGACATGGATACCTATCTGACGAGAGTCAAGGCTTCCTTCCCGCCGGGTGGTGAATTTAACCTGGCCCATTTGAGCGGTGTATTTGACTACGCCCGATATGTGGGTCTCGGCTATGACCTGGTTCTCGATGAAAGCAAGATTCCCAACCTGAAAAACGTCATGACGGCCATGATGGAGCCCTACCGAATGGTAACCAATGGCAAATTGTCAGCGGTCCCCTACGATTACGGCCAAACGGGTATTGCCTACAACACCAAATATATCTCCAAAGACAAAGCAGAAAAGCTGGGTGCGTCTCTTCTTTGGGACAAGGATCTCGATAAGAAACTCGGCAGCTGGGGCGATTGGCGCACAAATATTTGGTATGCCGCGCTCCACACCGGACAGAATCCCAACGACATTAAGGACCTGAATGCGGTCTGGGACGCCTTGCGGGCACAGGTGAAAATGGTCAAGAAATACTGGGGTTCGGGCGCTGAGCTTATGAGCCTTTTGGCCAACGAAGAAATTTATGCCACCGTCGCCTGGTCAGGACGGGTGGCTGCACTTCAGGCTCAGGGACATCCCATCGGGTTCCTCTCACCGCACAACTGCTATTCCTGGCAGGAATGTATTTTCGTGATTAAAGGCACCGATTTGGACGTGGCCCACAAGCTCCTAAATTACATGCTGGATCCGAAGGCGGCCATCGCCGTGGCCGTGGGGCAAAAGTATCCTTCAAGCCTCGATCCCACGAAGGTTCCTATGCCGGAAGAAGTCAAAAAGCTTCCCGCCTTTGATCCAACCGGTAAACTGGAGGGGTATCTTTTCGCCAAGCCTTCCTACTGGAATGGCAATCAGATTGAGTTTGCCGAAAAGTGGGATCGCATCAAGGCCGGTGGCTGAAGTTAAATTGTGCCGGCCGCCATGAAGAGGCGGCCGGCCTGCAAATGTCCATCCACTCAATGCAAATTTTAATCGAGGAAATAGCTGTGGGAAAAAATCATTGCTCACCAGCGGTTCAGTTGAAGGGGGTCATCAAACAATTCGGTAACGTGGTGGCAGTTCAGAAGTTGGACCTTGTATTTGAGGAAGGCTCGCTGGTAACCCTTCTCGGACCCTCGGGCTGCGGCAAAACGACCATATTAAGAATGATTGCCGGGCTCGAAACACCCACCGAAGGGGACATCTATATCAAAGGCAAACGGGTCAACGATGTACCTATCCACAAACGCAACCTGGGAATGATATTCCAGAATTATGCCCTTTTTCCCCATAAGACCATTTTTGACAATGTCGCCTTTGGCCTCAAATACCGGGATGTTGCTAAAAATGAGGTGGAAGGCAAAGTCAAGAAGGCCCTGGAGATGGTGCGCCTCCCCGGTGTTGAAAACCGGATGCCCTCTCAGCTATCCGGTGGACAGCAGCAGCGGATTGCCATGGCACGAGCCATCGTCATTGAACCCGACGTACTTTTAATGGACGAACCCTTATCCGCGCTAGATGAAAATCTGCGGGAAGAGATGCGCAGGGAAATTGACAACCTTCAGCAGATACTTGGTGTGACCACCGTCTTTGTGACCCATGATCAGCGCGAAGCACTTTCCATGTCCGACAAAATCGTTGTCATGAATGAGGGGCTCAAGCAACAGGAAGGAAGCCCCGAAGAGGTCTATAATTTGCCAAACAACCATTTTGTTGCCGACTTTCTTGGGCACTCCAATTTTTTCAAAGGTGTTGTTGCGGATCAAGAGGGAGACATGATCAGCCTCGAATTGCGCGACGGTAATGTGTTCAGGGTGAAGCACCCCGGTCAATGGGAGCCTGGCGATCCTGTTGAAATGGTCGTGAGGGCCCAAAGCTTCAAAGTTACCTCCGTCGATGAACAACCGCCGGAGCAGGGTATGAATACATTCGACGGTATTATCAAAGACCGCAGTTATATGGGGGGTGAAGTCAGCTATTTTGTGCAATTGGAGAGCGGCACCATGGTACATGCCATTGGTTTGGCCAAGTTGAGAGCCATTCGCAAAAATACATCCGTTCGCGTTCATGTGGCCCCCCGGCACTGTGGTTTGCTCAGAGTTGCTGAATAGACCTGATTTTTTCGGGTCTGCTTTGTTACAACACCTAAACCAGTACGTCTTTAAATCAGCGGAGGGCCGTCCCATGAGCTGCAAGCGCATGGTTCAAACGATCAAAGCGGCGTATCCATCGCGCATCGTTGCCATTGATTCCCATACCGCAGGAGAGCCGACACGTCTGATCGTCGGTGGTGTAGACCCGATACCAGGCGACACCATGCACGACAAACGGTTGTATTTCATGAAGCACTGCGACCAGGTTCGACTGCAGCTCACACGGGAAACCCGGGGCCATCGGGGTATGTTTGCCGCAATGTTGACGGAACCGGTAACAGCAGGTGCCCAATTTGGCCTGATTTACATGGACCCTCGCCGCTATCCCTATCTGTGCGGCCATGGAACTATGGGGGCCGTGATGACCATGATCGAGGCGGGTATGATTCCCATGACCAGGGACCCTTTGCCGGTCGTGGTCGACACGCCGTCCGGACCCATGCAGACCACTGCATACATGAAAAATGGCCGGGTCGAATCAGTCTCCCTCAGGATGGTGCCCTCGTTCGTCCACGAAGACAACGCCAGACTGGAATTATCGGGAGTGGGTGCTATTCAGGTGGCCACCGTATGTGTGGGCGGTTTCTTCGTCATGGTTTCTTCGGAACAGCTGGCGCTCGACCTTGATCCCGCCAACAGCGAACATTTGATTGAATTGGGAATGAATCTCATCGACGCGGCCAATCAACAGCTGGTGGTACATCACCCGACCCGTGCTGAGGTCAAAACCGTTGATGTAACCGAGTTTTATGATCCCGCCATGGATGCACAGGGGATGGGGAAAAGCATCGTTGTATATGGAGAGCGGCATATGGATCGCTCGCCATGCGGTACGGGCACGGCTGCCAAGATGACATTGCTTCACCATCAAGGGAAAATCGGTCTCAACGAACCCTTTACCAACATGAGTCCGCTGGGGACAGCCTTTCAGGGGCGTATCGTCGAAGAATGCCGCCTGGGAGACACGCCGGCCGTCGTTGCCGAAATAAGAGGCAGCGCCTACGTGACTGGTGTTCACGAATTTATTGTCGACCCGAGGGACCCTCTTCAAGAAGGATACTTGATATGATCAAATCGTCATCCAGGCCCGACCTGGTATTATTGAACGGAAATGTTCGCACCATGGATGACGATCAGCCCCGGGCCCAGGCCATTGCCATCAATGACGGACGCATTATGGCGGTGGGCTACAATGACGAAATCGTCGCCATGGGGAGCGCTGCGACCCGACAAATCGATCTCGAAGGGCATCTGGTCCTGCCCGGGATGATCGACGCTCATTTTCATTATTACGAATGGGCTCAAATGCGGAAAAATCTAAAATTGGCCGATATTAGAACCTTTTCAGCGTGTATGCGAAGCATCCAGGCGTCTGCACAACAAAAAAGCAAGGGCCAGTGGATCATCGGTCAAGGTTTCAATGAATCGGACTGGCCGGAAAACCGCATACCCACCCGAAGTGATTTGGATCAAGTTGCGCCGGAACACCCCGTTATTATTTGGCGGTGTGATTTGCACTTGGCGGTTGCCAATTCACCCGCACTCGCACTGGCTGAAGTTAACAAAAACACACCCGATCCTCCGGAGGGCCTGATTGAAAGGGATGCTGGCGGCGAGCCTACGGGTGTTTTGCGGGAGCTGGCCATCGATCTCGTCAAGCAGGCAATTCCGCCTTTAACCGATGACAATATCGTGGATGCTATGAAAGACGGCATTCCGGAATTGCATTCACTGGGGCTTACCGGCCTCCACGATGTTCGCCTCATGGGTGGTGCCGAGGGCGCCACTGCGCTCCGGGGGTGGCAACGACTGAACGAAGCTGCGGCGCTTGGCTTAAGAGCCTGGGTCACCATTCCGGGAGAACGGATCGATGAAGCCATTGCCCTCGGCTTGAGGACAGGCTTCGGTAACGATCGACTTCGCCTGGGTCATCTCAAATATTTTGCCGATGGGGGCATGGGTGCGAGAACGGCCTGGATGATCGACCCTTACCTCGATGGCGGCTTGGGTATACCTCTGACACCCATCGAAGAATTGGAACCAGCGGTGGCCAAAGCCGATGATGCAGGAATGGCGGTCATGATTCATGCTATCGGTGACCGTACCAACCGGGAATTGGCTCGAATGTTTGAAAAACTGGCGCAGCACAGAAAAAGCCCCTTTGGAAACGGTATCTGTTGGAAAACAGACCTCCCCCACCGCATCGAACACCTCCAGATGAGTCGTCGAGCGGATCTCCAAAAATTGGCAAGACTGAATATTGCCGGATGTGTTCAGCCGCACAACATGATCCTGGACATCAATATGATCGATCGGTGTGTGGGAGAAAAAGGCAGGCACGCATACGCATTTCGAGACATGCTTGATTCCGGGATACAACTCATGTTCAGCTCGGATTGCCCTGTTGCTGATCCGAGCCCGCTGGCCGGCATTCATGCCGCCGTTACCCGACGGAGGAGAGACGGTTCGCCCAAAACTGGTTGGTATTCAGACCAACGCGTCAGTGTGGACGAAGCCGTCCGGGCGTATACCCACACACCCGCTGTCGCCAGCAATGCTGGTCATCGTCTGGGAAGCATCTCTCCGGGCCAACATGCCGATATCGTCGTATTGGATGAAGATATCTACCTTGTCGAGCCTGATAAAATTATGGATACCCGCGTGGTGCTCACCATTTTCGATGGTGAAATCGTATTTTCAACAGGACTCTATCGGCGGCCGATAATCCGCCTTGGTTGGCCGAAGTTGATAATTCTTCCAACAACTCAAGCGTCTGCGTGATGTTGTGGCAGCAATAATCGGCACCGATCGTTTCAGTAATAGCAATTATTCAATGGTTGACCTGACTGAAGACCTAGTCAAATCTGAGGAATGCTATCCGGTTTTGATTATATGACCCTCTCCGTAAACATCGTCCTCATCGTCCAAAATGCCCATCAGAAAGATATATATGATCAGATTATGTTGCAGTGATTGACAGGAGAGGGGGAGTAATATTCGATTGAATTGTGCCCAAATTGTGCCCGTCAAGGTCAAATAATTTGATAGACGTTTCCGATTGTTTCCCTTTCTTGACATTTCAATCCTCAATTAATAATGGTGAAATCAGATCGGGATTTAAGTGGTCTCCCCTTCAATTTTAACAATAACTTTTGCCTAGAATTGAGAGCTTGGAGGTTTTTATGAACCTCAACGCCTGTTTATTTCACCCCTGATTGAATGCGAAGTTCTTTATTTTATGACAACGCCCCCAATTGATGATTTGTCCGATTTCAGAAATCAATAAACATTGCCAAGGCCATTTCTAACAAGGAGGAAATCTCATGAGCAAAGAAATAAATGTCCGCTGGGGATGGTTAAAAGTTATGTACGGGTATACGATTGTCGGAGCCGGCGGATTCGGGTTGGCAATGGTGCTGTTTCCAGAAACGGTTCGTTCCCTGTTTAGATGGCCGACCCAAGATCCGATCGTATATGGCGTTACCGGTAGCGTCTGGTTGGCTTTCGGAGTTATGTCCATATTTGGTTTACGTTCTCCGCTTAAATTTATCCCGATTCTGATGATGCAGCTCTGTTACAAGTCGATTTGGTTCATCGGTGTTGTGTTCCCCCTGCTAATCGCAGGAAACTTTCCATTATACGGCATACTGCATGTTTTTGTCATGGGGTCTTACATCATCGGCGATTTGATTGCGATTCCATTTCCCTATGTCTTTTCCAAAATGGACGCAAAGGACATTGCACTGGCATCAGAACGGGCATGAATGATACCTGTGTTACCCGAAAAACGATGAACTGCGGGGAGCCAATTCGAATAGTTAAGATCTGACCCATTTATTTTTCCTCTGTCTGGCCTGATCCTCCTTAGAGAGCTTGTCAGCCTGGACAATAGAGCTTATTATTCAGCTATGCCTCAGCCAAGCAGCAAGGTCCTGCTCCTGCAATTGCCAATGGGGCAATTCACTCGAGAAGCGAAGACACTATTTGTCTGACTGTAAAGATAATTGTTTGTTGATGGACAGCGGTGATTTTATAATGAGTTGTGAGGCACTATCCCCCGCTTGACACCCGCACAAGAAAGGGTGATTACCATGAAACTAATTTACCTGAAAATCCTCATCGTTATTTTGGCCACCGTCGCGGCTACTGTCCATGCGCAACAGGCAGCGGAAAAATCCTTGGATGCTGTTGTCGAGATTCGCATCTCGGTGCCGGAAAATGCCCGCACAGCGCAAAGATTCGGGACAAAGCGGGTGGCAAGTGGTGTTGTCATCGATAAAGCCGGACATGTCCTCACCATCGGGTTCCAGACGATCGAGGCTGAAAAAGTTGAAATAGTCGGAAAGGATCACAAAACCGTCACTGCCACCGTTGTCGCTTATGACCGCAATACCGGCTTTGGTCTGTTGCGGGCAACTTCGCCGCTGCAAATGAACCCCATGCCGTTTGGCAGTTCATCGGAGGTCAAGCAGGGCGACCCGGTTCTGGCTGTAAGCTATGGGAGCGCTAATGCCGTCCAGGGGGCCGTAGTGATTGCCCGCAAAGAATTTGCCGGTCCATGGGAGTACCTTCTGGAGAATGCTATATTTACAGCCCCTTCGATTGAACGTTTCAGCGGTGCCGCTCTTATTAACAGCGATGGCCACCTGGTTGGTATCGGGTATTTGTTTTCTCCGCTCACGGTTGCGGGTATAGGCGTGATGCCAGCCAATATGTTCGTGCCGATAGATCTGTTGAAACCGATTCTCAGCGACCTGAAGCTTTCAGGGAGTTCCAAGCTGCCGCCACGACCCTGGCTCGGCGTCAGGACGGCAGAATTATACGGCCACTTAATTGTAGAGCGGGTCAGATCAGGCAGCCCCTCTGAAAAGGCCGGAATCAAAGCCGGCGATATCATTGTTGCCGTTAATAAGCAGGAGGTGCAGGGGATGGCGGATTTTTACCGAAAGGTCTGGGCTCTCGGCCAAGCAGGCGTGGATGTGCCGCTGCGCATTCTCCAGGGTGTTCAGTTTCGAGACATTGTCGTTCATTCCACTGTTGCCGATCAATACAGACCGCCTGGGCAGAATGAAAAGCAAACCAGCATTGAATTGTGATAAACGCTGGCATTCGCCAGCCAGCCTTGGCGCCCACAGAAAAATCTCACTGCCCATTATCAGATTGTTGCCATGGTCCTACCGCAGTATCCCCCGGTTCTAATTCAGGCTGCTTTCCGTTCCTTTTCCAATTCGGTTTTTACAGCCATGCCGATTCCCTCGATGGTGTAAGGTTTTTTCACATAGACCCCGGCTCCCAGGCCTTGCGCTTTTTTGACCCTGTCTGTCTCCGGGTGTCTGGAAACGATTCTCTTGTAGGTTTCCAATCCATCAATTCCCGGCGACATGATCATGTCTAGAACGACCAAATCGGCCCGTTCATCGTTCATAAGCTCAACGGCTTCTTCGCCACTCGCTGCGATCTTCACCGAATAGCCTAATTGGGACAATATTTTTGACGCGATTTCGCGCTGTTCTCTGACATCGTCAACCACCAGGATTGATTCGCCGCTACCCCTGTAATCATTTAATTCCGGGGCGTCAGGATTTTCAGGTCTTTCTTTTCTTGTTATGGGGAAATAGATTTTAAACGTGGTGCCTTTTTCCAATTCACTGTCAACGTGTATGTAACCGTGGTGATCTTTGACCGTTCCCCACACAACCGCCATTCCCAGCCCCGTTCCGCTTCTGCCCATGACCTTCTTGGTGTAAAATGGTTCAAAGATCCGATTTATCTCCTCTGCGGCGATTCCCACCCCCGAATCGGATACGGTTAAAACCACATAGTCGCCTTCGTTAATATCGTCATGACCCCGTATCGGTTGATCTAAATACCTGTTTTCCGTTTTTAAATGAAGGATGCCGCCATCGACCATAGCCTCAGCTGCATTTGAAACTAAATTCATCACTGTTTTCATGAGATGAACCGGAGAGCCTGCGATGTTTAAAAGCGCAGCCTCAAGATCGGTTGTTATTTCCACCAGCGGATGAAATGATTGTAATTTTTTAAATTCCGGACTGGTCAGGTATCCAGATATTATATCATTCAGATTCACCACCTCGCTTATCGATACCCCCCTTCTTGCCAGCGTCAGTAAATCCTGAACAATCGCGGCGGCCTTCTTGCCTGAATCCTGAATCGCCCTGATGGAGTCTCTCAGGGGGCTGTCTTGAGGCAGATCCATTAAGATCAGTTCCGGATAGCTGACAATCCCGGACAGGATATTATTAAGATCATGGGCGACGCCTCCGGCAAGCGTACCAATCGCTTTCATTTTCTGGGCCTGCTGAAGCTTTATTTCAAGCCGGATACGTTCCTCTTCAGCTTTTTTCCTTTCGGTAACATCCCGCATCAAGCCCCTGAAACCGGTGATCGTTCCATCGGAAGCTTTAACCGCCGAGGCTGAAAGTTCAATCGCAATCGACCGACCGTCTTTTAGATCAATGTCAAAATCTACGTTTCTTCTGGGCTTGCCTGTCTGGTAGATGTGGTTAAATACCTGAATCATCTTATCTGCGGTGTCAGCACTGGCATACCGCCGGTAGTTCATGCCTTTCAATTCATCTTCACGGTACCCTGTAATTTTGCAAAGCGTTGAGTTGAAAAAAATCAGGTTGCCTTTGATGTCCACTTCAAAATAGCCATCCTCAATCGTCTCAAGAATGTTGCGATACTTTTCCTCGCTGCGCCGCAAAGCCTCCTCAGATTGCTTTTTTTTCGTAATATCAGAGAACATCACCGCCATTTTGTTCTGTTCTGTCTGGAAAGCGTTAACCTCGAATATTCCCTGTATCCGATCATCTTCATAATGAACATGTTCGCCTCTTATTTGCTTGCCCCTTTCACATATTTGCCGGTATAGATTGGGGATATTCGTATCGGCCAATGACGGGAAGGCTTCTTCTATCACTTTGCCGCAAAATTGCCTGTTATCGACCCCAAGAATTTTGTCGGTAGCAGGATTGGCATCGACAAAAACAAGGCGGCCATCTTCCTCCAGTTGATACATATAGATTCCCATCGGAGTAGATTCGACGATTTTGCGAAACTTTTCTTCAGATTCACGCAAGGCCTTCTCTGCCAGCTTACGCTCGCTGTAGAGATCATCAAGCTCCCACTTAACGAGCTCGATGGCGTCGAACACCGGATTAAACGGATGGGAAGGATCTTTTTGCCGGTCGGGGTTAAGTCCATCAACTTCCCAATTGATTTCCTCTAAAAATTTCAGCAGCTCTGTCACATATTGATTGATCTGGTCGTCATTCGCAAATTTTTTAATATTTTTTTTCCTCGAAGCAGCATATAGAGGGTTTTTAACCCTGCGGTTTTGATCTTCAATCAAATTCAGGGCACTATTTAAATCCTTTGCCACTCTGACCCTGAAAGGAGCAAAGGGCCTGGACATGTTAATGGCCGCCCCGAGCAACCGGTTAACACCATAAAAGATCAACATTTGAAAAGGATATTTTTTGTAGAATTCCAAGATGGCCGCGATATAGAGTTTGCGTTCCTTTTGTCCAATCCCCACCGATTGATCCAATCCCAGTATATGATAATAGCTGTCCGGCGGTAAGTTCGATGTTTGCGCAACTTCCTCCAGCAATTGGAAGCAAGGCTCCATCTGGTTCACTTTAATCCGACCGGCAGTGATGCCGTGGAGGACATTGGTATTGATTTTTTCAACCCGCATTGCAAAATTGTCGGTTTTATATTGCCAGGTGGAATCTGCAATGACGGCTTCATCCTGACCCCTATCCGGTTCAACGTCCATTTGATTCGAAGGAGAATCGAACGGGAATTTATTGGTTTCATCCCTGCTGCCAGATAGGATTTTGTGGGCCAGCGTAACGGCATCACTGAAATTTTGGGCAATCTCTATGGTGAAAGCAAAGATTTTAAACCGTTTTCCAAGTTGTATTGCGATTCTTAAAGCCGTTGGGGAGGCGTAGTAGACCAACCCTAATAGACGCTTGCGTCTTCTTAAATCCCTAATATAGAATTTTCGAGCCCGGAAGGATGACCCCTTCAGGTTCGACCAGTCATCAATTTGAACATAGGGCCGATTTCCCGGGAGAACCTTGGCGCGAAAATTTTTGGTGAAATCCAACGCACGCCTAAGATCTGATGATTTTGCGTATCCGGAAGGCCTTAACCAGACAATGTTGTCGGCAACAAGCGTAATGGATATTTCAAGCGTAATGGATATTTTATAATTTTTGCTGGTGCGGATAGTTGCCCATTCAGATTTTTCATACAGCGATAACCTGGTTTCGGAACAAACCGACCCCGAATCTGAATTTGGGCTACAAAAAACCGTGTTAGCCATAATTTCGTAACCTTGTATCTACGTAGTCTCGAGCAGCTTCTTGAGCGATTACGTTTATTGTGCGGATTTTTTTATCATCAAATCAATCGGTTAATCAGAACTTCGAAAGTCGTTGCGGCGTGCTAATCCATCATCCATCACACGATCGTTTCCTAAAATAATCAATTCCATGGTTTCGGTGGCAAAAACGAAGATCCCATGACCATATTTTCCAAGGAGGCATAAATGCTCTATCGGCATTACGTGCCGAAATCTTTAGATAAATTGGAAACAGCGCAGCCGAGGTCAGACCGGTGGAAGCGCCTGATAATTTGAGCAATTCTATTCGTAATGTTTCAGGACGTGAGCCGGCTCGAACGCGTGCCATTCATCGTGGTCCATATTGTCGGCCTGATTCATATCAGCGGCGTTGAACCATCTCCAGCAATTGACGAATGCGCCGGTTTTTGGTAAGCTGAAAAGGTATTAGATACCAATAAATCCACGATAAAGCAGATACCAATAAATCCACGATAAAGCCAAAGCAGCTGTGAGGCTGTGACGGAAAGCCGCGGGCCTTGAATCAAGGTGGCTGGGTTGCCAGGGGATGAATGCCAAGCCGGGTAACCCATATGGTGACCCGGCTTCTTGTTTGTGGGTGCAATCCTGACGTAACCGGAGAGTGGGGTTTAAAAGGAATGTTGAAGTTTGAACTGCCTGTGTACGAGGCTAAAAATCCGCACGATGACAAGTGGATCGAGATCTCCGAGATCCATCTCATGGACCAACTGTACCGGACGTATCACAAGGTTACACCGGCCATTAAAGAAATGATCAAGGGCAACGAGGTTGAAACGCCACATGGAACCTATCGGTTAAAATTGAAAGGCGGTGTAAAAGACATAGAACGGTCCGAGTTGACCGCCGCCTGAGGTTGCTGGGTATCACCAAAATCAAACGCCTCCGCCTGATAAAGTTGTATTCCGCCGACAACTATTGGCGCCACTTGATAATCCATCTATTTTTCCGATTCATAATTCAAGGACGAACCATAAAAATTCAAAGGGAGAATTAGAATGATGCAACCCACTTTAACGAAAGGCATGATCTCATTTATAGCAGTCGGCTTTTTCTTTACTTTGATCTTTTTCGCTAGTGGTTGTGCCGGCAACAGAATCCAGGTTGGATATGATAATGACGACAGCTATGAGTCTTCGCAGGAAAATTCTGAGCATAAGCCCCAAAAAGGCGGACCCCCAGCCCATGCACCTGCCCATGGTTATCGCGCCAAACATCACTACCATTATTATCCGTCCGCTTCTGTTTATTACGATAATGAGCGCGAACTTTATTTCTATCTGGAGGGTGACAACTGGGAAGTCAGCGTATCACTGCCCGGCAGTATTCGAGTGAGATTAGGGGATTACGTCAGCATTGAGATGGAAACCGACCGGCCTTACCTTTATCATGCCGAGCATGTAAAGAAATACCCACCCGGGCAAATGAAGAAAAAGAATAAAAAGAAATATAATCAAGGCTGAGCGGGGTTTAACGGATATTCGAAGCAGGGTCCGCAAAGACCCTGCTTTTTTAGTGATTTTTTAAGGTGATGTCGAAATGATTCGATAGGCTTGAACGCCATAACTCAACGCCGCGGCCATTCCCGCATGCTTTGGATTCAAGTTTTCCGGTAAAAATCCCGATATTTAGTAATGAGCCCAATCTATGCCGGGGTAAATTATAGGGGCAAATCCAATGCAAATCGCCTGTCAATCATGTCGTTTTAATTTCAAATTAGACAGCAACGCTGTAAAAACCACCGGGACCCTGGTCAGGTGTTCCAAATGTCACACCGTTTTCAGAGTTTACCCGCCGGAACTGGCTAGATACCGCCGACACACAAGGGTTAAAACCCAGAATCTGATTTCCTATTTTGCATTTAATAAACACCGCCGCTTAATCTCCCATGGATTGGGAATAGCCGTGGATATCAGCAAGGGGGGCATATTGCTGGAGACGCCCTATACGATCGAGTCGAGTTATCTCGTGCTGACGGCGATTGATAACCTGAAAAATATCATAGAAGTGCAGGGCAGACTGATATATTCAAAAAAATCCCCCCGGGGCACGTTTCTTTGCGGCATAGAATTTATCGGCAACGATGAGCGCGTGAAAGATTTTATCACCAAATTGGTTCTGGAATACAGTGTGCAGAAAAATAACCTTTTCATTAGGCTAAAAAAACAGCTTTGCGGTAAGAATTCACCGTCAAATCCCGGCAGGCCGATGCCGTCCGTGCACCAGCCTTAGGCCTTGGTCATCACATCCAGATTGGTTTGCATACCGGCTTCCATCAGTTTCGCGGGGTCTTCGACCCTGCTTTCTTTCAGTCTGTCATAGTTGGGCTCGAATCCAAGGCCTGGTTTATCGGGTATCTTTACCTGGTTGTTTTCAGGCCCTGGCGATCCCATGAAAAATTGTTGGCCGGCCTGCCACATTCCCCAATGAAATTCAGCCCACATGCCATTCATACAGCCGGCCATCGTGTGCATGTTGAATATCGGCCAGCCGCCGCCGTTGGCGATCGGAAGATTGTAGACCTGGGCCAGATGGGCCGCTTTCTGGGACTCGGTGTAGCCGCCGTTGTAGCAGCAATTCGGCTGCAGAATGTCAATGGCTTCGTTCTCGACCAATTCGCGAATCCGCCAGCGGTGGCCTTCCATCTGGCCGGCGGCAATCGGGATGCTGGTTCGACGTCGAAGGTCTGCCAGCGCCCGGGCATCGTTTTGATGCAGCGGCTCCTCGAACCATGTCAGATTTAAATCCTCGATTTTGCGGCAAAGCAACCGCGCCTCCAGCGGCGTGAATCGATAGTTGGCATCGATCATCAGGTCGATATCGTCACCGACGGCTTCGCGCACCAGGCGAATCCGCATTGCATCTTCCCGCCAGCCGCCCTTGTCACACGCAACCACCATCTTGAGGCGGGTATTTCCCTCCGCGACAAATTTTTTGGCATACTCGACGAGTTGATCCCGATCGAAAAAAGGGTAACCGAAGGTGATATAGGTGCCGGCCCAATCGCGGTATCCCCCCAGCAGTTGGGCAATGGAGCGGCCGGCTTCCTTGCCTTTGATATCCCACAAGGCGATATCAAGGGCGGCCAGGGCGTTTGAGATCACACCGGTATAGGCACGCGGGTTCAGCGTCCACCAGATCTTTTCATGGATTGCCTCGGTATTGCGCGGATCCATGTCTCTTATGGCAGGCAGGATATCGTGTCTCAGGGCCATAACGATGGACCACGGCAAAAATGCGCCTGTTACGCCACAGCCCTTATAGCCTTCATCGGTTTCAACTTCGCAAAACGTAAAAACGCGATGCTCGAGGGGTTTGTCGATCATCGGCAGGTAAACCGGATACTGATGAACACTTGCTGTAAGATTCTTAATTTTCATTGATACCACCTTTTTCCAGAGCAAACGGGCTGCAACCCGGCCGGTTTAAAAGATTGGAACGTGCGTTTTTCTGGTGCAAATATAGGGAGCCTGGTTATGGGTGTCAATACAGCATATTGCAACCGCGCGGGTGTTGACTCCCAGGGGGCGGCTCGCTATACTCGCGCCGGATAAAGACACGTTTCCTAACAACTGGAGGAAAAGATGGCCAAACAAAGCGCCGCCTCAAAATTGCGCGCCCTTTTGAAGAGAGGAAAATTTATATACATGCCTGCCGTCATCGACCCGCTGGGGGGGCGCGTTGCGGAGCGAAACGGCGTTAAAGCCGTCTATGCGGGCGGGTATGCAACCGGCAGTTCCCTAGCCGTAACCGAACCGCTGCTCACGATGACCGAACAGGTCGATTTTGCGAAAAGAATTGCCAGCGCTTGTTCCATTCCCATGATTTGTGATGCCGGCGCAGGCTTTGGCGAGCCGCTGCATGCCATGCGGACGGTTCGCGAATTTATTCGCGCGGGGATTGCAGGTATTCACATCGAGGATCAACTTTACCCCAAGCGGGCGCATTATCATAAATACGTGGCCCATACCATTGCGGTGAAAGAATTTGTCGATAAAATTGAAATGGCCTGCCGGGCCCGTGATGCCATCGATAAAAAATTTGTTATGATCGCCCGCTCCGATACCTGCAGATTTGAAGGTCTGGGTGAGGCGATCAACCGGATAAACAGGGCCGCGGATGTCGGTGCGGATCTTGGTCTGGTTTTCCCGTGCAATCACAAAGAGGCGCTGGCCGCCCCCACAAAATCCAAGCTGCCGCTCATCTGGGTGCAGAGTCGCGGCAACCGTGATGGAAGGCCACTTTACAGTAATAAACAACTCCAGGAAATGGGCTATATCGGCTGCATCGACGCCCAGATCCATATCGGCATTTCCTACTATTATCTGGACAAGGCCTTGAGGGAAATAAAACGCAGCGGTAAGTACAGCGGCCTTACCGAAGACCAATGGGTTCAGACTCGACAGCAGATAGAAGACCTGTGTGATCTTGAAGAATATTATGCCGTCGAGGAAGATACGGTCGAAAAGAAAAAATGGGGCAGGCGATAACACCTGGCCTCTAAAAGGTCCGGCGTTTAGGCACCTTTAGTTGAGCCTATTGACCCGGGGGCGATGGCGAATCTTTGGTCACTGCAACATGCAATACAACTATTGCTGCCAGACCATAAATGGCTGCTGCTAAAATAAACACACTGCGCACCCCCAGCCACATCGCAAACACGGCTGCCAGCAAAGGGGCAACGCTGCGGCCGGCTGCCGTTATGCTGGCATTTAGCCCATAGGTAGCACCCTGAGTTCCGGCCGGCAGCTGCAAATTCATCAGCGCACCAATGGTTGGCAGTATCCCGCCATATGCAAACCCCGTCAAAGCTTGAAGCAGAATCAGCTGCCAGGTGGCGTCAACAAGGGCCTGGGGGAGATATAAGCCAATGGATGCCACCAGGGAAAACAATAAAATTCTCAAATGACCGATACGATCACCGATACGCCCCAGCCAGACGGCACTGATGGAGCCGGTAACCGCGTTGATTCCCATCATCAAACCGGTCGCCACCGCCGCTCCCGAGGCTGATTGCATCAGCTCCATGACAAACAGAGCCGCAATGGGAAAAAACAGCATCCGTCCGGTGGTCTGTAAAAAGGTCACACCGTAAAGACTGAGCATATTCGGTGCCGAGAGCAAGCCGCGAAAACTTTCCAAAACCGATTGGCGTTTATCCGTGACGGCAGGCCTGAAATCTTCCCGAACCCACAAAATGGTTGCAAAGCCCGAAAGCGCCAGAAGGCTGCCGGTGATCCAGAAACACTCCCGAAAGCCAAACGTATCGCCGATAACGCCACCAATCAAAGGCCCGATCGCAACACCGATCCATGTGCCTGTTTGCAGCAAACCAATGGATTCACCGGAATGTTCCCTGGGAGTTGCGGACGCCACCAGTGCGGTTGCAGCCGGGATGGTGCCTGTCACCAGTCCCTGCAATGCCCTGAGCAATGTCAGCTGCTCGGCACTATTGACAAACCCCATCAAGGCAATCAGGACCGCTCCGCCCAGGGTGGCCCGAATGAGCATAAGTTTGCGGCCATAACGATCGGCCACCGCCCCCCACAGGGGTGCTGAGATCATCATCGTAATGGCCTGGGCGGAAAAAACCATCCCAGACCAAAATTCGATGGTTCCCCAGGTTCCGACCCCCAGCTCCTTGATGTATAGCGGCAGAAACGGCAGGACCATACTGAATCCGACCATTGAAAGCATTTGGGCACTAAACAGCACGTATAAATTTCTTCGCCAAATCAGCATCTGCAACAATTCATCTAGTAATTATTATTGGTTGAGCAGTAAAGAAACGCACTATAATATTTTCATATAAGCGAAAGCAATTACAAAATAAAGCGATCCTGCAAAAAGCCGCGAACCGCTTCCGTTGCGGGCAGGCCGGGGTGTCCTTGTGGTCAGCATCCGCCCTGCTAATTTGCAGTTTCAGCAAATTTGCGCTAATGATTGGCCGGGAGGATAGTGGTTTGTCCAATTACAAGTCGACAAGGTTTTTCTGATTAACCCTTTCGATCAGGTTGACCTCAGGGATACACCTGGCGGCCGAGGAAGCAAATAAAGGGTCAACTCTCGGCGGATGTATTTAACACAAGCAAGCGAGTAAACCCGAATAGGAGGAATTCCGATGGCTCCGTATAATGACTACCCCAAATTTGAACGGCCACGTTTCTTTGCGGGAATGATATTAAGCGCTGAGGATTTTCAAGCCGAGCAGCAATACCATGACAACAAACGTCGAATGCATAACCGCTGTCTGCATGGGTGCCGGGTGGCTTGTGGTCTTGAGGTCGATTTGCACAAAAATACGGTTTACATAGAGCCGGGAATGGCACTTGATTGTCATGGCAATGAAATTGTTGTATCCGGGCCGGCCGAGATATCTCTGCCGCCTAGAAAGAGACGCTTTTTTCTGACAATTGCCTATTCTGAAACTGCCACCAGGCCTGGGCCGGGGTTTTCGTGCGATCATGATTCCGAGAAATTAGAATTTTCGCGCATCCAAGAGTCTTTTAAACTCGGTTGGACGGCAAGGGATCCCCTCGCGGATCACAATTGCCAGAAGGGCGCCTGGGTCACCTGCGGCCGATCCCATCCCATTGCCATCGCCAAATTTGTTTTCAGGCGTCGAACCTTAAGGCTCAGCAGGTCCTTTGAAGCGCAAATCAGCCGGGGACGGCAATTCGGGTGATGGTATTTCACGCCCTCGCCTCGGGTCGAATCAATTGGCTCGTACAGGACCATACGGACCATCATGGCGAATTCCGACGCTTCGATCGTTTTCAATTCAACTAAACCACAACCTTAATTGTGAAGGTGTGAAAGGAGAAAAAAAATGGCTAGAACCAAAAGGATGTTTATCAGCGATATCCATCTGAGTTCATTGGAGCGGTACAACGCTGCCGATGCGATGAAAAGAGCCCGCTTTGTTCCTCAAAAACACAAAGCCCGGTTGGTGAATTTTCTGAACAAATCAGTCCTGGAAAAAGAAAGCGAGATAAAGGATCTGGTCCTGGCGGGTGATATTTTTGATGACTGGGTCTGTCCGCCCGATGAAGCGCCACCGACTTTTCAGGGAATTTTCGACGCCAATCCCGAGATTATGGCAGCCCTGAGGGCCATCGCCCAAAGTCGCATCAACCTGTATTACCTGCCGGGAAATCATGATTACAGCCTAAAAAAAGCAGCCCTTCAATCCGCAATCCCGGGAGCAATTTTTCAAAAAGTGTATGATGACAGCCAGCTGAAGCTGCACGCCGAACATGGCAACAACCATGTTCTGTTTAATAAATCCTATTCGATGATCGCCGGGGGGCGTCCGATCGGCTATTTCATCACACGTCTTGTCGAGCATCTGGGCGGTTACGTGAGTCGGTTTCATGATCTTATTTCGTATTCCGATGACGTGATCAAACTGGTCGCGGGCAAATCAAACTTTTTTGCTTTGCTGATTCAAGCGCTGGCAGACAGGGCCGGTGTCAAAGAAATCGTCATGAATTCAATGGGACGCAAGCTTACAATCAAAGAAATAAAAAAGATGTACAAACCGCTTGCCGACAAGCACGCGCCCATCGAAGCCTTGACGAAAATGGCGCTTGAGGGCGAGCTGGAACCTGTCGGCGACCGTCTGTGCCAAAAAAGGGGCTATAAAACGGTGATCTTCGGCCATACCCACAAAGCCAAAATCGACAGAGATTCCTTTCTCGTTGCCGATCGGATCTACGCGAATGCGGGTTGTTGGAGCCAAAAAAAGGCCCACTGCGTTATCGTAGACCGAACCGAGAAAGGGAACACGTCGGTCAAGCTTTGCCGGGTGGAAAACTCCGGGCGGCCGGTGGTGGTCGATAAGGAGAAGACCTAAGGTGGCGGCTGTTTTCAGCCTTTCTGGCGGTCCACGATGGCCTTGAATTCTGCGAGGGTCAGCAGGGCGCGTTTTTCAGCCCCTTGCTGTTTGACTGCTTTTAAAATTTTCGTCACCGTATCGTCGTTGACGTTTTCGATACCCAGCTTTTCAAGGGTATAGGTAATGGACGCCTTGCCGCTTTTTTTGCCGAGGACCACTTCGCCCTCCCGGCCGAAGAACTGCGGGGCGGTGGCGAACATGGCCAGGGGATTTTTCATGACCAGGTCAACGCCGATGCCGGATTCCCGGGTATAATTACCCTGGCCGATAACCGGTTTGTTGGTGGCCGGCTTGACCCCCGAAAGTTCCTCCGCCAGCTTGCAGAGGTCTAAAATTTTGTCAAACTTGTAATTCGTGTCAAAGCCGAGCAGCATCTGCAGCCCCACCATCAGCTCTTCCAGAGCGGCATTGCCGGTTCTTTCACCGAGGCCACTGATGCATGAATGGACGACTTCGGCGCCGGCTGTAACAGCGGCCAGTTCGGTGGCAACCCCCATGCCGAAGTCATTGTGGGTGTGGATTTCCACCGGCAGTCCGGTGAGATTTTTGACTTTCCGGACCATATATTTAATGGCCTCCGGCAGGGCGCAGCCCATCGTATCCACCACACCGACCGAGTCCGGGGGAGACTCGGCCATAATGCGGGTCAAAAGATTGGTCAAATCTTCATCCCGGGCCCGGGTCGTATCATAGGGGAAGTAGACGGTATAAAGGTTTTTTTCACGCGCATAGTTAATGCAGTCGACGCTTTTGCGCAGGACATCTTCCCAGGTCCAGCCGAACTGGTACTTTAACTTGGGATAACCGATCGGTATCTCGACGATGACACCGTGGGCACCACAGTCGATGGCCTTGTCGATATCGACGGTCAGGGCCCGGGCAAAGGTAAATATCTTGGCCTTCAATCCCCGTTTGCTGATGGCTTTGATGGCTTCAAAATCTTCTTCGGAAACAGCCGGCATCCCGGCCTCGATGCGTTCGACGCCGACATCGTCAAGTGCCTCTGCGATTCTGACTTTGTCATCCTTCCTGAACACCACACCGGGTGTCTGCTCCCCATCTCTTAGAGTGGCATCATGGATCTCAACCTTTTGAGGCAGATCGAATTCCGCGGTTACCTCGTCAGCGTAGTTATAAGGACTTACCCACCACTTGTCTTCCACCAGATATTGTCCGCCCATGTTACTTGATCTCCCTGGAAGTATGTTTCGAATAGCTTTAATTTTTTGGTATTATAAAAAAGTTATTTTTTAGGGTGACTCCCGCGAGGGAGAGTGTGTCACGATGAAATAAAACACCAATGTTTCTGTATGGTCATTCCGATCTTGACCCGGGATCCAGTATCTTTGGGGTTTGTTACATTCCTGGATGCCGGATCAAGTCCGGCATGACGGGCTGAGATTCAGCGTTCCTTTAAACTATGAAACAGCTTCTAGTTGCGTGCCGCCGCATAATATTCAAACTTGCGCTCGATCATCCCGAGCCCCTCGGCAATCAGAAAGGCAAAGAAAAATAGAAACAACAACAGGGCCCACATATGCTCCATTAAAAAATTGCTGGAATACAGCTCGAACAGCCGGCCGAATCCGACAATGGATACCAGTAGCTGGCCGATGATGACGCCCTTGACGGAGCGGATACATCCGAGGCGAATGCCCGCCAGAATTTCCGGCAACGCCGCCCAGATATAAATTTTGGTAAACGACTGCCAGCGGTTGGCACCAAATGATTGTGCCATTTCCACCAGGGATGGTGTGATGTTCATCACGCCGGCGCGCGCGTCCAAAACGATAATCCAGATGGCGAACAACATCGTGGTGAGGATAATGGTTTTGACCCCGAATCCGAACAGCGTCATGAGAATGGGCACCAGCGCCGTCAACGGGGCACTTAAAAACATATTGACCCACGGCAGCAGCATCCGGTCGGCAAGAACGGAACGTCCCATCAGGATTCCGAGCGGTATACCCGCTGCGATGGCCAGACCGGTGCCGACGAGAAAACATTTGGCGGTGATCCAGGCCGCCTTCATAAAGGTTGCCGTCGGAATAACCTCAACCATCCGAACAATAATGTCGCTCAACGGCGGCAAAAGGATGGACAGCTCGAACTGACCGATCAGCTCCCAGATAATGGCCCAAATTATCAAAGAGGTCATCATCGGCAGCTTGATTCCAAATAGTCTCATAGTATCTCTCTTCGCTATTCCACGTAGGTTCGCAGGCCCTTCCATATACGCTCGACGGTGTCCAGATAGACGGGATCACGCCGGATGGCATCCGGAGATATGTCCCGGCGGATATCGGGCCTGATGATTTCCGAAACACGGCTGGGCCGCGGCAACAACAGGGCAATGCTCTGGGAAACGTAGACGGCCTCCTCGATCGAATGGGTGACGAACAGAAAGGTCTTTTGCTGGTTCTGGACCACGCCCAAAAGGTCTTCCTGAAATTTACGGCGGGTCTGTTCATCAACGGCTGAAAAAGGTTCATCCATCAAGAGAACTTCGGCATCCACGGCCAGGGCCCGGGCCAGCCCCACCCGCTGCCGCATGCCGCCCGAAAGCTCGTGGGGGAAGCGATTTTCGAATCCCTTCAACCCCACGTCCGCGATCTGCTTTTCAGCGATGGCCATCCTCGCGGATTTGGCAACCCCCTGCAGCTCAAGGCCGAAGGCAACATTGCGGATGACCGTCGCCCAGGGCATCAGGGCAAAGTCCTGAAACACAAAGGCACGCTCCCTGCCCGGACCGGTTACCGGTTTGCCGTTGACTTTCACCGCACCGGAGGTTGCGGGCAGCAAGCCGGCAATTATCTTCAGCAGGGTGGTCTTCCCGCAACCGGATGGGCCCAACAATGAGGTCAGCTCTCCTTTGGGAAAATCAAGCGTCATGTTGTTCAAGGCCTCGACGCCGCCAGGATATATTTTCGTAACATTCTCCACAGATACGGCGACCTCAGCCGCAGAATTTGAATTCGATCCAGTGTTGGAACTCATTGTTTTACCCTTTTATCCGGCCTGAAAAATTTGTATTCAGAATATTCTAATATTTCGATGAAAATCACGGCAAATACCATGATTGAAAAGATAGCCGCATACATCTTGTCGTATTCAGCTATCGATTGGTTATAGGTAATCAAATCCCCGATGCCGGTGGGGGTGATCAGCAGTTCGGCCAGAACCGCTCCGATAAATCCCATGGCGGCCCCCAGGCGGAGCCCGGCGTAGATAACCGGACTTGCAGAAGGCAGAATGATTTTCAGGATCACCTGGCGGCGGCTGCCGAGATAGGACTCGCCCATCTCGATCAGGGATTTTGGGGTGTGGCGGATAGCGTTGAAGGCATTCAAAACGATCACCGGCATCGCCATGATGCAGACCGTCATAATTTTCGATGTCAGCCCGATGCCGTATGCAAAGGTCAGCAGCGGAATCAGGGCGGCCAGCGGAGCAGACTGCAAAACAATGAAAACCGGTGCGCCGAACCACTCGGCACCTTCATTGAGCCCCATGAAGATGCCGCAGCCCACCCCGAGGATCGATGAAATGATCAGCCCGATAAACAGGGGCTGGAAGGTGGCCGGGTAGACCTTGGCCATGGAGCCGTCTGCAAGCATGCCCCACAGGGCAGACATGGTCTGCAAAAACGTTGGAAATGCAGGGCTGATGGGAATGCGGCCGGCGTATTCCCAGGCACCGAACACGATGGCGACCGATATTATTCTTAACGTTAATGGATGTCTGAAAAAATCCCTCATGGTGATCCTTATAATGGCAACAGCGCGAAAATTCCACGCCGCCTATTAAGATCTGACAAGATATTGTCTGGCGCAGCTGAAATAAATGCAGGGTATGCAAAACCACCGGTTGCCCCGGACAGCATGTCCGGGGCGACCGAACGGCTGTTTAAGAATTAGTTACCCAGGTCCGCTTTGGCTTGGGCCAGCGGAGCCAGATACCAGTAATCTTCGACCTTGAGGCTGGAGGCCGGACCTTGCATTTGGCCGGCAGCCACATAGAATTCAAAGTCGGCTTTAGCGGCCTCCACCCCCCCGCCGTTGGGATCGTAAAGCCCGCCTTCCACGGCCTCTTTGTAAAAGGCATCCACTTCAGCCAGCAGCTCCTTGGGAAGGTCGGACAGCAGGTTGCGTTTCTTGCGCTCACGGTCAATTATGCTGGGATCCTTGGTCATGTCCCGCCAGGTGCGCAGAAGCTCCTCGACCAGAATCGACACGCTCTGTTTGTTCTTTTTCATCCAGTTAATCTCGCCGAACACGACCTCGTCGCTGGCTGGATCATCGACGCCCGGCAGCACGTGGAACCGGTCACCTGCCTTGGCCATCAGGATGTTTTTGTTGGACAGGTCGACAATCGTCGCATTAATCTGGCCCTTCATCATGGCCACAATCCGGTTCTCCGAGCCCGGCACATAGCTGCGCTGACCAAAGGTAATGCCCTCGCGCTTGGCGATGATATCACCGATGGCTTCGGTGCCGGTACCGCGGGCATGGAAGGTAAATGGTTCCCCGTCCAGATCTTTCCAGGTTTGGTACTTGTTGGATGCCACCGGAAAGAAGACCAGCTTGCTCAGCTGGAAGATATTGCGCAGCGGCACCTTGGTCTTCTGAATGACCGAATAGGGGGTACCGACGGCAAGGTCCACCTGACCGTTGATAACGGCTTGAATGGCGAGCTGTTCTTTGGCAAAGGCCGTCATTTCATAGTCCAGTCCCCGATCCTTGGCGCGATCGAGGGCGACGATGAAGCAAAGGGTTTCAACCGATGCCACATCGCCTAAGGCAATCCGGACTTTGTCGGCGGCCTGAGCGTTCAGACCGATACTGAGGACCATGGTGATGACGATGAAAAAAACGGATAATTTTTGGGGTAACCTTTTCATTTTTTTTCTCCTTTTGGTTGGGGTTGTTGGATTAGCGATCCCATCGCATGGATCACGGGTTGATTGAGCCTGCTTAAATCATCGATCTTATGCCGGTTAGAGCTTTTGTAAGGCCTTGTGCATGCTGGCCATGGCCTTTTCCAGGTTTTCATAGGAATTGGCGTATGACAAGCGGATGAAGCCCTCGCCATAATCACCGAATACATGGCCCGGAACCACGGCAATTTTAGCTTCATCCAGCAAATACTCCGCCATTTCCTGGGAAGATTTTCCCGTTTCTGTGATGCTGGGAAAAATATAAAAGGTGCCGGCCGGTTTGGCTACCTGAATACCGGGCATCTCCTGCAAGGCGCTGCTGACCAGCGCACCTCTGCGGCCGAATTCGGCAATCATATGCGCCACGTCATCCTGGGGGCCGTTAAGGGCCGCGACCGCGCCCCATTGGGCAAAGGAGGTCGCACAGATGGTGACATACTGATGAATGCGGACCATCGCCGAGATAGCCGCCGGGCTGGCGGCGACAAATCCGAGGCGCCAACCGGTCATGGAGTAATTTTTGGCAAACCCGCTGACGGTAACCGTCCGGTCTTTCATCCCGGGAAGCGATCCAAAGCTGACGTGGCGATGGCCGTCAAAGACCATTTTTTCATAGATTTCATCGGAGAGAACATACAGATCCTTTTCCTCGGCCAGCTGCGCCAGCGCTTGAAGGGATTCAGTGCTGTAGACGGCGCCGGTGGGATTGTTGGGCGTGTTGATCACGATCATTTTGGTTTTGTCCGTGACACGGGACCGGAAATCTTCGATGGAGGGCGTGAATTGATGTTCTTGCCTGGCCGGGACCGAAACCGGCACGCCGCCTGCCATCTGAACACAGTAAAAATAATTGAGCCAGCACGGATCCGGTATCAGAACTTCGTCACCGGCATCCAGCAGGCCCATCATCGCTATGAAAACCGCTTCATTGCCGCCCACCGTCACGATGATTTCACCAGGATCGTAGGACATCTGATTTTCCCGCTGCAGTTTATCGGCCAGCGCTTCCCGTAATTGCGGAATGCCATAATTGGATGAGTAGTGAACCTTACCCTCATCAAGGGCCTTTTTGGCGGCCTCCTTGATATGGGCGGGGGTGTCAAAATCGGGTCTTCCGATGTTTAGGTGAATAATTTCCTCGCCGGCCTTCTCACGACGCATCACCTCCTCAAATATTTTGCGAATACCCGAAAACGGTATCGATTCCATCCGATCAGCAACCTTCATTGATTGTTTCTCCCTTTTTTCAATGTCCGTGTTTTTTTAATGCCTGATTAATCCGCAAGTATGACCGTATGGATCAGGTCTTTTAGCAAAGCGGCCGCTGCCCCCGTTGGTGAACTCTTGCCACCGGTTACGGTGACCCTGCCCATGGTATCCGTCAGATAGCTGATGCCTTTTTCGGCATAATTGATGGACGCCAGGGGATGATCCTTGTCCAATGCTTTGGGGCCCACTGAAATCTTCAGACCGCTGTCGCTGCACTCGGCAGTTCCCACCAGCTTGATCACCTTGCCCGATTTAACGGCTTTTTCTATGTCGGTTAACCCGATGCGGGTAATGCCCTCTAGCGGCACGTCGTCAGGGCCCAGTTGCTCACCGAAAATGCGATTGGCGATGACGATCAGCTTGTTCCTGGTATCAAACCCTTCGACATCCAACGTCGGATCGGTTTCAGCGATTCCCATTTCCTGGGCCGATTTTAAAGCCGTTTCATAAGCGCATTTTTCAACCTGCATGCGGGTCAGGATATAG
>WOR8_10001202_pt1 | contig 32421 bp, 27 predicted proteins | sample DeeMarSeWOR38_10_FD_19890 | JGI IMG/M metagenome (IMG submission 19890) | reverse complement strand
GACAAGACCGACCAGATGATGGACATGCTGCTGGCGAAGAAGCGCGCGAAGGATCGCCGCGAGTGGCTGGAACAGAAAGGCAATCTGGCAGAGGTATAGATGCAATGCAGAACAGCCTGAATCTCGAGGGCGTCGAACAGCAGTCGCTAAAGGAGTACACCGAGAAGGCGTACCTCGACTACTCGATGTACGTGATCCTCGACCGTGCGCTGCCGCAGATCGGCGACGGGCTAAAGCCTGTACAGCGGCGCATCATCTATGCGATGAGCGAGCTCGGTCTGTCGGCGAGTTCCAAGCCCAAGAAGTCCGCGCGCACCGTCGGCGACGTGATCGGTAAGTTCCATCCGCACGGCGACTCCGCCTGTTACGAGGCGATGGTGCTCATGGCGCAGGACTTCACCTACCGCTACCCGATCATCGACGGCCAGGGCAACTGGGGATCGACCGACGATCCGAAGTCTTTCGCGGCCATGCGTTATACGGAGTCGCGCCTCGCGCCGTATGCAAAAAGCCTGCTGCAGGAACTGGGGCAGGGCACGGTCGACTGGGTGCCGAATTTCGACGGCATGCTCAACGAACCCGTGGTGTTGCCGGCGAGACTGCCGAACCTGCTGCTCAACGGTACGACGGGAATTGCCGTCGGCTTGTCGACCGACGTGCCGCCGCACAACCTCAGGGAGGTCGCCAGCGCGCTCGTGCATCTGCTGGATGAACCGAAGGCGAGCGTCGCGCAACTGATGAAGCACATCAAGGGCCCCGATTTCCCGACGGGCGGCGAGCTGGTGTCGTCGCGTGAAGATATCAAGCAGATCTACGCGACCGGCGGCGGAACGCTGCGGCTGCGAGCGTCCTACAAAGTCGAAAACGGGGACATCATCATCACGTCGCTGCCGCACCAGGTTTCGGGGAGCAAGGTGCTGGAGCAGATTGCGGCGCAGATGCGTGCAAAAAAGCTGCCGCAGGTCGACGATCTGCGGGACGAATCGGATCACGAAGAGCCCATCAGGCTCGTGATCAGCAAGAAGCGCGGAGTCGATGTCGAACAGCTGATGTCGCACTTGTTCTCGACGACCTCGCTGGAGCGCACGGTTCGCGTCAATATGAACGTGATCGACCTCGACGGCCGCCCGAGAATGTTCAACCTGGTGGACATGCTCACGGAGTGGCTGAAGTTCCGGCGCGACACGGTCAAGCGGCGACTGCAGCATCGCCTGCAGATCGTCACGGACCGGCTGCACATCCTGGACGGGTTGCTGGTTGCGTACCTCAACATCGACGAGGTCATCCGGATCATTCGCACGGAGGACGAGCCCAAACCCGTGCTCATGAAGCGTTTCAAGCTCACCGACGTGCAGGCCGAAGCGATCCTGAACCTGCGGCTGCGCAACCTCGCCAAGCTCGAGGAGATGAAGATCCGGGGCGAGCAGGACGAGCTCAACGAAGAGCGTGACGTACTCGAGAAGACATTGAAGAGCGCCGCCAGGCTGAAGACGCTCATCAAGAAGGAAATTCTCGAGGACGCCGAAATCTATGGCGATGAACGCCGTACACAGATCGTCGAACGCGAAGCGGCCCAGGCGCTGGACGAGACCCAGCTTGTCGCCAGCGAGCCGGTCACCGTGATTCTTTCGCAACGCGGCTACGTGCGGGCCGCCAAAGGGCACGACGTCGACGCGACGTCGCTCTCCTACAAGTCCGGCGACGCTTTCCTTGCGTCGGCGCAGGGCCGCAGCAACCAGCTGGCGATGTTTATCGACAGCACCGGGCGGGTCTACTCGGTGATGGCGCACACGTTGCCGTCGGCAAGGGGCCAGGGCGAGCCACTATCGTCGCGGTTCAAGCCGCCCGATGGCGCCGCGTTCTGCGGTGCAATGATCGGCGACGGCGAGCAGAAGTACCTGCTCGCGAGCGATGCCGGTTACGGCTTCATCGCAACGCTGGAAGACCTGGTCTCGCGCAACAAGGCGGGCAAGGCGATATTGCGCGTGCCGGCTGGCGGCAGGGCGGTGGTGCCGGCGCCGGTACCGCGCGACACCGAGTGCCTCATAGCGGCGGTCAGCTCCATCGGCCGGCTGCTGATGTTCGAGATGGAGGAGCTGCCCGAGCTGGCGAAGGGCAAGGGCAACAAGCTCATCAACATTCCCGGCAAGAAATACCAGGGTGGCGAGGAGCGCATGATCGCCGCGGCGGTCGTGCCCGAAGACGGTGACCTGCAGGTCTATTCCGGCAAGCGCATGATGACCATCAAGTGGGACGATTCGGAGCCTTATTACGGGGAACGGGCACTGCGCGGCGCGCTGCTGCCGCGCGGCTGGCGCAACGTCGACCGGCTCGAGGGCGTCACCCCCGAATAGAATTCTTTCAGGCACCCGCGGCATCGAACATCGTGGCAAGCGCCGGTAAAGGCGCGGCGGGGCGTTTTTCGACCGAAGTAAAGCGCAGCGCAGCGAGCCATGAGGGAGAGAAATGCCCCGCCGCGCCTACGCGCGGTTGGGTCGACCGTCAATGGTGCATTGCGCGCGCCGGCGCGTCCCGCAGCGAGGGTGATTCAGGGGTCAGCGCGCCCGCGTGCCGTCCTTGTCGCGCGGCATCTCGACGGTCTTGTCATCAGCTTCGATGGTGGCCGTGATATCGAGGTCGTCGCCCACGTCGTCGTTCTGCGCTTCCAGCGTCGCCGTAAGGTCGAGCTCCGAGAGATTCGTAAGCTGCATTTCGATCGACGTGTCGTCCTCGGCGCCCACTATCCTGCCCGAGTTGTCGTCTTCGTCGTCGAGCGTGGCGACCTCGGTCGGATCGTCCTCGTCGAGGGCGGCGACTTTGGTCGGGTCGTCCTCGCCGATGGTTTCCGCCAGCTCGGACGCGGCTTTCTCGATTTCGGCGTGCAACAGCTGGGTGGCGCTCATTTCGTCCTCGTAGTCCTTTTCAAGGATGTCCTGGCCAATTTCGTCAACGATCGTGTAATCGTCATTGATCAACGTCTGCCCGGTGTCGTCGAGCGGCACGGCCCTGAGGTCGCGCTCGGTTACCTCGGCCGGGTCGGGCATCTTGGTTGCGTCCACGATCATCGAAATGTCGTACTCGTCTGCATCGTCTTCCGGCAGCACCTCGCTGCTGACGATGAGATCCTCCTCGGGTCTTTCGGGCGGCGGGATGATATCCGTCTCCGGCGCCGGATCTTCGGCGGCCGCGGCCTCCGTCAGTTCCAGGTCGAGGTCCATCGTAGCGGCGAAGCCGAAATCCCGGTTGACGTCGGCATCGTCGGAGTCCTCTAATCCGGTCCCCTCGATGAGGTCGGCGTCGAGCGCCAGGTTTTCTTCGGTTGGCGAATCGTCCGACAGGTCGAAATCCACGTTGTTGTACGTGGGCTTTATCTCCTGCACGGTCATCTCGGACTCGGGCACCATTATCGGGGCGACCCGTTCCGCCTGCGGCGGTATCCGGTCGTCGGCGCCCACCGGTTTCGACCCGAAATGCTCGCGCAGCCTCGGCCAGAACATCAGGTAAGAGCCAAACGCCGAGATGAGGGCGACTGCGGCCCAGATGAGCCAGTTCCACGGGGAGCCAGCAGGCTCCGGCGAGCCGACGATGCGTGTTCCGGCGCTCGGCTTCACGACCCTGGCCGGCGGCGCAGCGGGCTCTGCGGGTGCTGCGTCGGCTGCCACAGCCTCGTCGACCACGACGTCGCCGGCTACGAGGTTCTTGTAGGCTTCCGAGTAATCGAGCTCTTCGGCGGGTTCGTCCATTACGGCCGCAGTCGCATCAACCGAGCCTGTCGCTACATCAGCTGTCTGCGGATCGACACTCTGCGGTGCCGCGGGAAGAAACTCGGTCGCCGGTATCTGCCTGCTCGCATCAGGCTGGAGCGTTTCCGCGCCCTGGTACAGGTTGGCGCTCGCGGACGATGCGTCGCCGTCGTCGTAAACCTCCTCCGGCGCAGGCGCGGGAGCTATCTCGGCTACGGCACCGGCATCGCCTGCAAACGAGGGGATATCGAGCAAGCTGCCGGCCTTGAGCCTGTTCGGGTCGCCGTCGATGAAAGCACCCGGATTCGCGGCGACGATCGCGGCCATGGCGGCACTGCTCGACGCGTCGAGCCCTTCGAGGCGCCGCACGATGCCCGACAGCGAGTCGCCGGGCTGCACGCGATAGCGTGACTCCGTTGCGATGGACGTCGCGGCCTGCGCCGGTCGCGGCGCAGGCGCTGCGCGTCGCGCAGGGGCGTTAGCGGACACTGCCGCCGGAGCCGGTTGGCGCGCTACCACCGCCGGTCTTTCCTGCGGGTCGATGAACAGCATGTAATTGCGGCTCACGTGCGCAGAGTAGGGGCAGTCGACCACGATATTGGCGGATAGCATCGGTTCGATGACCGGCGATCCGCCGGTGATCGATATGACGCCCTTCGAAACGCGAATGCCGGCGTTTTGCAGGCCGGGCAGGTCGCGGCCGGCCGCGCGAACCGAAACGCAGCGATCGTCGATGAGTTCGTTCGGACTGAGCGCATAGGCGATGCTTGCGCGCAGTGGCTGCCCGAGGGTCGATTGCACCTGCAGCTCGCCGAGTTCGAGTGCCGCAGCGGAGCCGAAGGCGAGGCCCCCTCCCGCAGCAACGAGAGCCGGCAGAGCCACCTTGCTCGTCCCGGACCGCAGTTTGCCCGCTGCCATGTGCGAATTCTTTCGTATTTTCACTGCCCTGTACCTCGGTACTGTCGTGCGGCGTTCAGGTTACGAACGCCGTGCCGTTCCGTCTACGCGCCTATTCCACGTTTTCTGTAAAAAAACCTCTGAACCTGCGGTTTCGATTCGAATGTGTGAAAGCCGTCACACTCCCGAACAGCCACCTAGCCCGCGTTGGCCGCGGCCAGCTCCTCCAGCGTTCTCTTCCTGACGCTGTCGGTCTTGTCCTGCAGCACGACCTCCGGCTCGTGTACGTAGTGTCCCTGCATGTAATCGAGCCCGAGCTGGAACAGGACGGCCATGGCGTTGGCGTTCTCCACCCGCTCGGCGATCGATTTGATATCGCGCGTAGCCGCGGCGTGAACGATGCGCTGCACGGCTTCCTGCATGCCGGTGTCGGTCATCAGGGTATGCATCAGTTCACCGTCGACCTTGATGTAATCCGGCTTGAGGATGTCGAGTATCTGGAAGCGCTCCTGGTCGACGCCGTAGTGCTCGAGGGCGAAGCCCACGCCGAGTTTCTTCAGCTTGTTCACGATGTCGCGCGTCTGCTTGATGTGCCGCGCCGCATCGCGTTCCGGTAACTGGGTGACCAGCCGCGAGCAATCGAACTTGCGCTCATCGAACTCGCGCTGCATCCAGCCGATGGTGCTCTTGTCAACGATCGACTGCCGTGACAGCCTGACAAACACCCGGTCGGCGTTGCTGTGCTCGCAGAAATCGATCGCTGCCTTGATCATCCAGCGGTCGATGTTCTTCATCATGTTGTTGCGCTCCGCCGCAGGTATGAATTCCGACGGGAGCACGGGGTTTCCCTGTTCGTCCACCATGCGCACCAGCAGGTCGAACATCTCGATGGAATCGCGGCGCAACCCGGCGATAGGCAGCTGCGCGAGCATGAATCGATCGTCCATTAGCGCCGATTTCAGACGCTTGACCCAGACCGCATCGTATTCCTTGCGCTTGGTGTCTTCGTGCGCCGATTCGTTGAGGAAACAGGTATTGCCGCCGGCTTCCTTACCCAGCCTGTAGGCAACAACCGTTGCCGCTACGAGTTCCTCGAGGTTGCTGAATTCGTCGCTCACGGCGCACACGCCGACCGTGCATGTGATCTGCGCGGATTTGTCGCCAACGTCGAAAGTGGTCCTGTTGATGTGGTTCACGAGCTGCTGGCCCCACACCTGGCCGTCCCTGGCATTGCCGCGCTCGAGCAGCACCATCAGCGACGTGCCTTCGAAGCGGCCGGCGACGTCTCTGGGGTGCATGCGCTTGCGCATCTCCTCGGCAAACTGCGCGAGCACTTCCTCCGACTCGATGATGCCGATCTTTTTCTGCACCTCGGCGAATCTGTCGATCTTCACGTATGCGAGTACGTGAAGGCCGGATTTCGGCCTGCGCTTCAGGCGCTTGCCGAGCCGCTCGAGGAACTGGGCGCGGTGATAGAACAAGGTCGTAGGGTCGCGTTTCAGCGCATCGTGTACGAGCGCGGTCGGTTCCTTCGTGGAGTCATCCTGGGGCGCAATGCGTACGTGGACGCAACGCACGCCATCGAAGTCCATGCGCTGGAACTCGAGCTCCAGCTGGTCGCGCTGCCCGAGATCGAGATGCGGCTTGACCCTGAGCTTCTCGTCTTTGGCCCATTTGCCGTCGATGGCGGCATTCAATGCGCCTTTCAGCGCCGCGTGGCTTTGTGTGTCGAAGCTGTCCATGAGCGGCAGGCCCTTGACCTCGTCGACACCGGCGAATCTGAAAAGTTTGAGCCATGCGTCGTTCGCCTCGATCACAATGCCCTCATGGGCGATGGCGATGGCGGCGGTCGACGACTGCATGTAATCGCGAATCTGACGCTTGTACTCGGTGGCGGAGGCGATCGTCGAATTCAGCGCGCGTTCGGCCCGCAGAGCCCGTAATTCGCGCGTAACCACGGACTGCAGCCGGTTCTTCAGGCCGATGGAGACAAGATCGCAGGCGCCGTGGCGCATGGCCTCCTGGATGCTGCTTTCGTCCGCCTCCTTGCGCAGCGCGATCACCGGGACTTCCGGGTTGAAGCGGTCCTTCTGCTTGATGACCTGGCGGATGCTCTCGGGGTAGCGGTCGCAGTTCACGATAATGAGTTCGACCTGTTCGGCCGCGAGCGTGTCGTCGAGCTTGCTGGACCGGTCGATCCAGTGGCAATGGGCGGCATGGCCGCCGTCGCGGAGCGTACCGTTGATGAGCGCGACGTCGTCCTGGTCCTGGGACAACACGGCGATGGAAATGCTGTGGCGGTCGTTCAATGCGCGGTCCTTGCGTGCCTCGGGGCTACTTTCCGGACAACCGTATTCTGTTAAACAAGCCGGATTTGACGATGCTCCCAGACTATCTGTCAGCGATTTACCATACTGTGACCCGGTTCTAGATTCGGCGGCCCCCCTCCGAACCCCTCGCCTGATCAGGATCGCATCGTGAACGGCGCATGATCGGGTTTGCGGGCAGGCGCTCGGGGCATCTGTCGATTGCAGGAGCGCGCCTCGGCGCGCGATCGCGATTCGAGAATCGCTCCTGCCTGTGACTGAGCGGGCAGGGGACCGGGACGTTTGTCGACCGAAGTAAAGCGCAGCCGCGCTCTGCGCGGCGAGCCATGAGGGAGACAAATGACCCGGGCGCCTGCCGAGGCCCGACGAATCGGCCCGGCCGGTTCAATCCGGGCAATTTTCTGTAGAATAGCGCCTCGCCGAAACCCCCGGATACCCTAATGGCAAGCTACAGCACCAGTGAATTTCGGTCAGGCCTCAAAATCCTGATCGACAACGACCCCTGCATCATTGTCGAGAACGAATTCGTCAAGCCCGGCAAGGGCCAGGCATTCAATCGCGTCAGGATAAAGAACCTCAAGACCGGCAAGGTCGTCGACAAGACCTTCAAGTCCGGCGACAGCGTTGAGGCTGCCGACGTTATGGACACCGAGATGCAGTTTCTCTATGCGGACGGGGAGTTCTGGCATTTCATGAAGCCCGATACGTTCGAGCAGTACGCTGCCGACGCCAATGCGGTGGGCGATGCGAAAGACTGGCTGAGCGACGGCGACATGTGCCAGATCACGTTGTGGAACAACGTGCCGCTGATCGTCGAGGCGCCGAATTTCGTCGAACTCGAGATCGTCGAAACCGACCCCGGCGTGAAAGGCGACACCGCGAGCGGCGGCGTCAAGCCCGCCAAGCTGTCGACCGGCGCAGTGGTCCGGGTACCCCTGTTCGTCGACCAGGGTGAGGTCATCAAGGTCGATACGCGCTCGAAAGAGTACGTCAGCCGCGTCAAGTAGGACCTAAAGGAAGCCGCGGCCGGAACGCAGGCCGCAGAACGCCGCGCACAGGCTCTCGATGCCGGCCTGGTCGTCCGCGCTGAAGCGCTCCAGTGACGGGCTGTCGATGTCCAGGACGCCGACCAGCGAACCGTCGATGACGAGCGGCACCACGATCTCGGAACGTGACGCAGCGTCGCAGGCGATGTGGCCGGGAAACGCGTGGACGTCGGCCACGCGCTGGGTTTCCAGCGTGGCGGCCGCCGTTCCGCAGACGCCTTTGCCGACGGCAATGTGAACGCAAGCCGGCTGACCCTGGAACGGCCCCAGTACCAGCTCGTCCCCGCGCAGCACGTAGATACCGAGCCAGTTCACGTCGTCCAGCGCGTTGTAGAGCAGCGCAACGAAGTTGGCCGCGCTGGCCAGCGCATCCGGTTCGTCGCGCAGCAGCGCAACGGCCTGGGATTCCAGCAGATCGTAATCGGTCATGGTTGCTCAGTCGTCTGTGTTGTCGAATGCGAACGTCAAGACGTCGCGAATGTCTCCGGCACCGGCTGCGATCATCAGGAGACGCTCGAAACCGACGGCGACGCCCGCGCATGCCGGGAGGCCGGACTCTAGCGCCGCGAGAAGGGGCTCGTCCACCGGCACCGGCGTCTGCCCGCCGGCGCGGCGCTTCTCGATGTCCTCCAGCATGCGCCGCCGCTGTTCGCCCGGGTCACGCAGTTCGACGAAACCGTTGGCAAGTTCCATGGCTCCGAAAAAGACCTCGAAGCGGTCTGCAACCTTGTCGTCCTCGGGGCAGCTTCGCGCAAGGGCTGCCTGGCTCCGCGGGAAATGGCGCAGGACGGTCAGCCTGTCTGCGTCGAAGCCGGGCGCGACCCGCGTGGTCAGCAACAGGTCGAGCCAGGCGTCGCGGTCGCGGCCGATGCTCTCGAGCAAGCGCGCGTCGGCGTCGGCGGCGTCAGCCAGGTCGCCGATCGATGCGGTGAACGGGTCGACGCCGGCCGATTGCAGGAATGCTTTTCCGTACTCCAGCTGCACGGCATCCAGCAGTGCGGGCTGTGCGAGGATGTCGGCGATGAACGCCACGGTCTCGGAGATCATGTCTTTGAGCCCGAAGTCATGCCGGTACCATTCCACCATCGTGAACTCGGGCTGGTGCAGCCGGCCGGCCTCGCCGCCGCGAAACACGCGGCACATGGCGTAGACATCGGGATAGCCGTCGGCGAGCAGCCGCTTCATATACGCTTCCGGGGAGGTCTGAAGATACAGCGCGCGCCCGGTATGGCCTGCGATGCGCAGGCTGTCGATATTGGGGTCGGTGGCCGTGTGGCGACCCAGCGCGGGCGTGGTGACTTCGAGAACTTCACGGGCGCGGAAGAAGCGGCGCGCCCGTTCCTGCATGTCGGCGCGCTGCCGGGCCACGGCAACGCCGGACGACGCCCGCCAGGTCACGCGCCGGGTACCGCCAGGTCGCCGATCGCCTGCCCCATGACCGTGGTGACCCCGGCCTCGAAGTCACTGCGCCACGCGTAACTGTCCCGGGGCAGCAGCACGATGACCGTGGAACCCATGTTGAACCAGCCGAGCAGGTCGCCCTTGCGGACGTCCCGCGGAGCGGCCGACAGATCGATGCTTTCAACCACGCCTGATTTTCGCGGCCGTATCTCGCCGCTCCAGGGCGTCGAGATGCTGCCCACGTTCAGCGCGCCGACGAGTATCACAACCATCGGACCAGTGGCGGTGGTGAAATGCAGGTTAAGCCGCTCGTTCCGGCTGAACAGTCCCGGCACGTGAGCGGCCGTACTGCCGTTCACGCTAAAGAGGTCGCCCGGTACGTAATGCGCCGCGACGAGTTCACCGTCGGCCGGTGCGTGCACGCGGTGATAATTGTAGGGAGCGAGGTAGATCGTGGCGAAAGTACCGCCATCGAATTCGCGCGCCTTGTCGATGTCGGCGGCAAGCAGGTCTTCGACCGTGTAATCGATCCCCTTGGCCTGCAGTATCCTGTTGCCGCGCAGCGCCCCTGCCTGGCTAAGCGTGCCGTCCGCCGGCGCGACGATTACACGCGGATCCGGATCGACCGGCCGCGACCCGTCTTTGAGTTCGCGGATAAAAAACTCATTGAAAGTTGCGAAGTCCTCGGGCACGCGGCCTCCGATCTCGTCGAGCCTCACGTCATAGAGCTTCAGGAACCCGCGAATCAGTGCATTTTTTATGGCAGGCAGGCGGATGCGCGCGAGGCGGTACACCATCGCCGTGAGCCAGTACTTCGGCAGCAGGTACTGCATGAAAACGAACATTCGTGACAACATGGGCGCGGTTACTGCCTTTATTCCATTGCAGCCGTGAACTCGGTGCTGACGCTCAGAAGCAATACGTCGTCCGAATAAAAATTGAGCGTGACTGTCCCGGGCTTTCCGACCGGCTGCATCAGCATCAGGTGTTTGCCGCCACGCTCGAAGATAATCGTCTCGCCGTCCGCAATTTCCAGCACGGGAATCGCACGCATCCGGGCGATGCCGTCCTCGACGATCGTTTCATGCATTTCGACAGACCCGTACTCGGGGCTGGAAACACGAGTTATCCGAACTGCAGCGCCGGAGTGGTTACTGATCTGCAGGTACCCGGCCGCCATCGGCATCCCCGCGGCGGGTGCGGTCACCACGACATTGGTCGCGACGACGGGTGGGTTATCGTGGCCGCCACAACCCCCGGCCATGGCGAGAACAGCGATCAGCGTGACCAGGCGCATCATTGCTCGCCGGCCATGATCAGGGGCAGGTCGTGGACGAGATTCGCGACCTCGTGCGGCGCGCTGAACAGTGCTTTCAGCCGCCCTTCGGGATCGATGACGAGAACGACCGTGGAGTGGTCTACGCCATATACTTCCCCATCGGCCCCGGCTTTCTGGAAGAAGACCCCGAGTGCGTCGGTCAGCTTCCTGACTTCCGCGAGTTCTCCGGTCAGGCCGAGATTGTCGTCCCCGAAATAGGCGACGTAGCGCGCCATGGCTTCCGGCGTATCGCGTTCCGGATCGACACTGACGAGCACGATGCGTGGCAAAGGATTCTGCCCGCGCGCATCCAGCTCGCGTCTTGCCTGCCCGAGCACGGTCATTGTCGCCGGGCAGATGTCGGGGCAATTGGTGAAGCCGAAGAACACCACGTCCCACTGGCCTTCAAACACCGACCGGCCTGCTGCTGCGCCGTACTGATCGAACAGCGCAAAGTCCGGCAATTCGTTGCCGGCAGGGAGCACCGTGGCGGTCAGCGATACGACCGGTTCGCGGGCATCCCGCAGCGACAGCGCAAAGCCCGCGGCGATCGCGATGCCGAGTACGAGGGCGATTATGATATTTCGGGATTGCATGGGTTCCGGGAAACAGCGGTCCAGAGGGCGCGATTCTACAGCAGCCGTGTGAGATTATTAGATGGGTCCCATAATCGGCGTTGCAAGCGCGATAGCGACAGTGGCAGGAAGCGACGAGAAACCCATGAATGTCGAACAACTGATCCGGCGGACGGCGGAGCGTTTCGCCGCGGCCGGCCTCACGTACGGCCACGGCACGGACAATCCCACCGACGAAGCCGCATGGCTGGTTTTCGCGCACCTGGGCCTGTCGCACGACGATGCGCCGGAGGTGTACTCGCGCCCGGTGGCGGTGCGTGAGCTGGAAGGCTTCGAAGCGCTCGTGGAGCGCCGTATTCACGAGCACGTGCCGGCGGCATACCTCGTCAACGAGGCCTGGTTCGCGGGGATGCGGTTCTACGTGGACGAACGTGTCCTGATACCCCGCTCGCCCATCGCGGAGCTGATCCAGGCGCGCTTCGAGCCCTGGGTCGAACCGGATGCCGTGCGCTCGATCGTCGACCTCGGCACAGGCAGCGGCTGCATTGCCATAGCGCTCGCCAGGGCGTTTCCGGATGCGGTGGTGGATGCTGTGGACATCTCCGCCGATGCGCTCGAAGTGGCCGCGATCAACGTGGAGGGGCATGACGTCGGCGGGCGTGTGCGTCTCGTCCGATCGAATTTCTTCGACGGGCTCGAAGGGCGTCGCTACGACCTGATCGTCAGCAACCCGCCCTATGTCGATCGCGACGACATGGAGTCGCTGCCAGACGAGTTTCGCCATGAGCCCGAGCTCGGGCTCGCGGCAGGCGACGATGGTCTGGATTCGGTAGCACGCATCCTGCATGATGCGTCGCGGTTCCTGTCCGACGATGGAATCCTCGTTTGCGAGGTCGGCAACAGCCAACAGGCGCTGGAAGCCGCTTACCCGGATGTTGCATTTGTCTGGCTTACGTTCGAGCATGGCGGACAGGGCGTGTTTTTGCTGACCGCCGGAGATTTGAAGGGTGTCGGGTAACAGTTTCGGAACGCTGTTCGTAGTGTCCACGTTTGGCGAGAGCCACGGCCGCGCGCTGGGCTGTATCGTCGACGGCTGTCCTCCGGGCCTGCCGCTCGAGGAGGCGGATATCCAGGCGGACCTCGACCGCCGCCGTCCCGGCCGCTCCCGCCATACCACGCAGCGTAACGAACCGGACCAGGTGCAGATACTTTCGGGTGTGTTCGAGGGCCTGACCACCGGCACGCCGATCGGGCTGCTCATCGAGAATAAGGACCAGCGCTCGAAAGACTACGGTGATATCAAGGACAAGTTCCGCCCGGGGCACGCCGACTACACCTATCAGCAGAAATACGGCATTCGCGACTACCGCGGTGGCGGCCGTTCGTCTGCCCGGGAGACGACGATGCGCGTCGCCGCCGGGGCGATCGCCCGCAAATACCTGCGCGAGCGACTGGGCGTGCAGATACGCGGCTATCTCTCCCAGCTCGGTCCCATCGAACTCGGTGCCAGCGATCTCGATGCGATCGACGAAAACCCGTTTTTCTGCGCAGATCCGTCCCGGGTCCCGGAACTCGAGACATTCATGGACGAGCTTCGCGAGCAGGGCGATTCGATCGGTGCGAAGATCAGCGTGCTGGCGAGCAGCATGCCCGTGGGGCTCGGCGAGCCGGTGTTCGACAAGCTCGAAGCGGATCTCGCGCGCGGCCTGATGAGTATCAACGCGGTCAAGGGCGTCGAGATCGGCGCCGGATTCGCGGCCGTCACACAGCGCGGCAGCCAGCATCGCGATGAAATGTCGGGCAGCGGCTTCAGCAAGAACGACGCCGGCGGCACCCTCGGTGGCATTTCCTCCGGCCAGGACCTGCTGGCGAGTATTGCGCTGAAGCCGACGTCGAGCATCTCGGTGCCGGGCAAGACGATCGACAGGAGCGGCAAGGAGACCGAGATCGTGACCAAGGGCAGACACGATCCCTGCGTCGGCTTGCGTGCAACGCCGATCGCCGAGGCTATGGTGGCGCTCGTCATCATGGATCATTACCTGCGCAATCGCGCGCAAAACGCCGACGTGCAGTCGGGAACACCAGCCATCACGTAGACAGGACAATGACAGATCGATTCGATGTTGCCATCGTCGGCGCCACGGGCGTCGTCGGTGAAGCCATGCTGGAAATCCTTGCAGAGCGCAAGTTTCCCGTTGGCAAGGTATACGCGCTCGCGAGCGAGCGCTCCGTGGGGATGACGGTCGAGTTCGGAAGAACCGAGCTTACTGTCGAGGACCTTGCCGGGTTTGACTTCTCGAAGGTGCAGATCGGCCTGTTCTCGGCCGGTGGCTCGATTTCCGCGGACTACGCGCCGCGAGCCGCCGAGGCCGGCTGCGTGGTGGTCGACAACACCTCGCACTTCCGCTACGACGACGACATTCCGCTGGTCGTGCCCGAGGTGAATGCCGATGCGATCGCCGACTACAAGAATCGCGGCATCATCGCGAATCCGAACTGCTCGACGATCCAGATGGTCGTCGCGTTGAAGCCGATCTACGACGCGGTCGGTATCGAACGAATCAATGTCGCGACTTACCAGGCCGTGTCCGGCGCCGGACGCAGCGCGATCGAGGAGATGGTGCGGCAGGCGACCATGCTGCTGAACGGCCGTCCTTTGGAAATGAAAGGACCCGCGAAGCAAATCGCTTTCAATGCGGTGCCGCATATCGATACGTTCCAGGAAAATCGTTACACCAAGGAAGAAATGAAGATGGTCTGGGAGACTCGCAAAATATTCGGCGACCCCGACATCCTCGTGAACCCCACCGCCGTCAGGATTCCTGCGTTTTACGGCCATTCAGAGGCGGTACACATCGAGACGCGGGAGAAGATCTCCGCGGCGCAGGTTTGCGAGCTGTTACGTGCCGCTCCGGGCGTCGAGCTCCTCGACGGTGTAGAAACCGGGGCATACCCCACCGCGGTCACGGAAGCGTCCGGGCACGATCCCGTTTTTGTCGGCCGCGTGCGCGAAGACATCTCTCATCCACGCGGAATTGATCTCTGGGTGGTCGCTGACAACATACGTAAGGGCGCGGCTCTAAATAGCGTCCAAATTGCTGAAATTTTGGCGAAAAACCATTTATAGGCTATAGTTCGCAGGCAACAGGAGAGGCCGCATTGCCTGTCATGCGTATGTCTCTGCGCGGCGTCTGCAGAGGCACTTGGGGAGTTGGAGACCATCATTATGCCGCGACGATGCAATCGTTTTTCGCTTGCGCTCGTTTTACTGCTGTCGGGTAACGCCTGGGCCCTGGGCCTCGGCGAAATTCGTCTGGATTCAGCGCTCAACGCGCCCATGCGCGCGCAAATCGAATTGCTGTCGGCGACGCCGGAGGAACTGGAGAACCTCCAGGTAGGACTCGCGTCAGAGGAGACTTTCGAGCGATATGGCCTTGACAGGCCTTACTACCTTCAGGATCTCAAGTTCGAGGTCGTGAAGTCCGGGTCTTCGCAGGGTAATTACATCCGCGTCACCTCCGCCCGGCCGATTACCGAGCCGTTTCTCACGTTCCTGGTCGAGGCGATGTGGTCGCGCGGGCGTTTGTTGCGTGAATACACGGTGCTTCTCGATCCGCCCACGTTCGCGCCGCCTCCGGCTGCCGAAACGCGCCCGGCCGTGACGGCGCCGCAGCGCAGCGCGCCAGCGGACAGCGGCCGCATTGAACGCCAGGCCGAGCCGCGGCCGATGCCAGCCGCCGAGGTACCGACGGCACGGCCGAGCCCGATACCCGCACCTGCACCGCGTAGCGAGCCGGAGCCGACGCCCGCGCCGAAACCGCAGGCGGGCGAACCGGATCTGCCGTTCGACACCATGTCGGGCGAAGACTATGTCGTTCAGCCGCGCGAGACCCTGTGGGGTATCGCGTCCCGCTACCGTCCGGATTTCCGCCTGACGATGAACCAGACGATGCTCGCGATCTACGAGGCGAACCCGGAAGCGTTCGGCGGCAACATCAATATTCTTCGTGCGGGCGCCCGACTGAGGATACCGAGCGCCGACGACATCTATCGAATCGATCGCGCCTATGCGCTGAACGAGGCGAAACGCCATCACGCCGAGTGGAGCGGCGCGCCTGCGCCTGCCCCCGCCGAGCCCGTGGCAACGACGACGCGCCCGAGCCTGCAGCTCGTGCCGCCCGACGAGGAACCCGTGGGCATCGGCACCGGCGCGGAAACGCCCGAGGATGCCGAAGCGACGCCGGCGGAGCCCGATACGTCCCTGCGAGAGCAGGAGATTCTCGACCGGATTTCGGAACTGGAAGCGGCCGACGTTCCGCAGCAGCGATCGCTCATCGAAATTCGTGACAACGAACTCGCGGCGTTGCGCCAGGAACTCGCGGACATTCGCGGCGAACTGTACGAGCCGGATTCGTTCGAGCCGACCGGCTACGAGACGGTAACCGGCGAAGACGAGCTCGCGGCCGAGGACGAGCTGCTCGCCGAACCCGAAGACGCCGAGGCCGCGGATGCGGCCGCGGAAGAGGAAGCCGATACCGCGATTCAGCCGCCGAGCAACGTGATCACGGCACCGACGCGTGCGGAGCCGTCGTTGCTCGACAAGATTATCGGCATTGCCACGAACACGTGGGCCCTCATCATCGCGGGTGCGGTGCTCCTTGCCGGTGCTGTGCTGTTCTGGTTCTTACGCCGCGGGCGCGGAGAGGACGACGAAGAGTGGAGCAACGCGAGCATGGCCGCGCGTGATCTGGACGAAACCGCGCTAACGTCGACCGAGGCACTGCGTGCGCCATCGCGCGACGACGAATCGATCGTGGTCGTCGAACAGGGGTCGACCGGAATCGGTCCGTTCGACGACGATACGCTCGATGCGCCCGGCCCGGAGCAGGGCTTGGGTGGGCAGACAACGGAAATCGGCGCGCTGGGGTCGATGGAAGACACGTTCAGCAGCGAGACGGCAGTCAACCTCGACCAGAGCGACCCGATCGCCGAGGCCGACTTCCATATGGCCTACGGTCTCTACGACCAGGCGGCCGACCTCGTCAACGGCGCGCTGGAGGCCGATCCGGATAGGCTGGACCTGCTGACCAAGCTGTGCGAAATCTACTTTGTATGGGGCAACCGCGACGCATTCATCGATGCGGCCCGCCGCGTGCAGCAGGTTGCAGGTCACGACGAGGCCGGCGAATGGGACAAGATTGTCATCATGGGCCAGCAGATCGCCGCAGAAGATGCATTGTTTGCCGGTGCCGGTGTGGCCGGAGCGACGAAAGCCGTCGATCTCGCGTTCGATGCCGAAACCGACGACGGCGGCGCCCTGGACATGGATTTCGGCGCGAGCGACGAAGGTGGCGATGACGTCATCGATCTGGGCGCGGAAGACGACGATGTCTTCGATTTCACGGCCGGCGACGATACCGCAGAGGATGTCATCGACCTCAGCGGCGCGGAAGAAACGGACGACGATGCTGATGAGGACGTTGATTTCGTATTTGACGAGGAGCCGGCCGCGAAAAAAAGCGCGGCGGATAGCGGCGTAGTCGACTTCGATTTCACGGAGGATGAGCCGGCAGAAGACAGCACCGCGGAGATGCCGGGTGCGGAAGAGGCTCGTGAAACGCCGACGATAGAGGAGCAGTTCGCCGGATTTGATGTGACCTCCGAGCTGCCGTCGATTCCGGACGCGGTGGAGGAGCCGCTCGCCGAGCCCGCGCCCGAAGAAACCGCCGAGATTAATCTCGAAGAACTTGGCCTCGACGTCGATTCGCTGGCCGAGACCGAGGTCGCTTCGCTCGACGATCTCGACGATCTCGACGACCTCGACGAGTTCGGCGAGCTGGAAGATGACGACGTTACCGCGAGCCAGAAGATTCTCGACGACACGAGCCTCAACGAGGCGCTCGAAGACAGCATCGAGGCAACCGGCAGGAATCCCGAAATCGATCCTGAGGCGACCGGCGTGCATGCGAGTTTCGATTCCGACGACACCAGCTTCAACGAGAAGCTCGATATCGATACCATGCTGTCGAGCACCTCGGAGATGCGGCTGGCCGCGGACGAGACCGGCCAGAATCCCCTGATGCAGCAAGTCGACGAAGATACCGACGTCGGTTTCGACGAGAGCCTGCTCGAGGCCACGGGTCGGACGCAGATCCTGCCGGAAGATTTCGCGGTCGAGACGACCTCGGATGCCCGTGACGACGCTGACGTGATTTCCGACGAGGCGGAGACGCTGCTGGCGTCACTCGACGATGACGGTGATGATAACGAGACCGTTCTGGCGCGGACCCTCAACGACGAAGTCGATTTCGACTTCGCCAAGACCGAGGCGCTGCCACCCGACGTTTTCACCGGCAACATGGACCTGGACGAAACCGGCGAGATGCCCGCTGTAGCCAGTACCGACGTCGACCTCGATCTCGACGATCTGACCGCGGCGCTCAAGGTTAGCGAGATGGGTGATACCGTCGACATGCCGCGAGATGACGCTACCGTAGAACATGTGCGCCCGGGATTCGACGACTCCGACGGGACATCCGAGGTTCCGACGATGTCGCTGTCGCCGGAGGACATGAGCGACGACTTGCACGAAGCGCGCACGATGACGGAGGTCGGCACCAAGCTCGACCTCGCCCGCGCCTACGTGGACATGGGCGATCCCGGCGGTGCTCGCAGCATTCTGGAAGAAGTGCTCGACGAGGGCGATGAATCGCAGCGCCAGCAGGCGCAGCAGTTGCTGGAATCGCTACCGGGTTAAGCGCTCCGCGCGGCGCTTCCGGGCGACGCGACGGCAGCGCCTAGCATGCGCATCGCCATCGGAATCGAATACGACGGTACCGGGTATAACGGCTGGCAGCGCCAGCGCACCGGCCTTGGCGTGCAGGAGCGGGTCGAACAGGCGCTGACCGGGGTCGCGGACGAGCCCGTGGAGGTCACCTGCGCCGGGCGCACGGACGCCGGTGTGCATGCGAGCGGTCAGGTGGCACATTTCGATACCGCGGCGCAACGCAGCGACCGCGGCTGGCTGCTGGGAGCGAACACCAACCTCCCGGACGACATTTGCGTGACCTGGGTGAAGCCTGTCGCCGATGGATTTCACGCGCGTTTCTCCGCGACTGCGAGGCGCTACCGATACCGCATCCTAAATCGCCTCGTGCGTTCGGCGCTGCACCGCCGCAGGGCCTGGTGGGTGCACAGGCAACTCGATCACCAGCGTATGCACGAAGCGGCCCAGGCGCTGCTCGGCGAGCACGATTTCTCGGCATTCCGGGCGGCGGGTTGCCAGGCATCGAACGCCGTACGGGAGGTTACCGACGTCAGCGTGGTGCGCGAAGGCGACTGGGTGGAGCTCGACATCACGGCCAATGCGTTCCTGCAGCACATGGTGCGAAATATCACGGGTACGCTCGTCGCGATCGGTAGCGGCGACGAGCCTGTCGACTGGGCCGCCAGGGTGCTCGCGGGGAAGGACAGGACGCACGCGGGCGTGGCGGCGCCGCCCCATGGCCTGACGCTGGTACAGGTCGACTACCCGGATGAGTTCGGCATTCCCGGGCCGCTGCAATTGGGGCCGTAGCGGAATTTGGATATGATGCGGACATGAGCTGGTTCGAGAAATTGATGCCGTCGCGCATCAGTACCGAAAAGCGCACGCGGTCGGTGCCTGAAGGGGTGTGGATCAAGTGCGCCCGGTGTGACGCACAGCTTTACCGCAACGAACTGGAGCGCAACCTGCACGTCTGCCCGAAGTGCAACTTCCACATGCGCATCGGGGCGCGGCAGCGGCTGCAGGCGTTTCTGGACCCGGAGTCGGTACAGGAGTTGTTCGGTAACCTCGAACCGGAAGACCCGCTGAAATTCCGCGACAGCAAGCGCTATCGCGACCGCCTGTCGCAGGCGCAGAAGAAGACGGGCGAGAAGGACGCGCTCGTCGCGGCGACCGGAACCCTGCTCGGGCGCCCGGTCGTGGTTTGCGCTTTCGAGTTTGCTTTCATGGGCGGTTCCATGGGCTCGGTCGTCGGAGAGCGATTCTCGCGCGCCGCGCGCCATGGGGCGGAAAATGGCATGCCCATGATCTCGTTTGCCGCAAGCGGCGGCGCACGTATGCAGGAGGCGCTGTACTCGCTGTTGCAGATGGCGAAGACCTCGGCGGCGCTGGCGCAGCTGGGGCAGAAGAGGGTGCCCTACGTCTCGGTCCTGACCGATCCGACGACCGGCGGTGTTTCCGCGAGCCTCGCAATGCTCGGTGACGTGAATATCGCCGAGCCGGACGCGCTGATCGGCTTCGCCGGCCCGCGCGTCATCGAACAGACCGTTCGCCAGACGTTGCCCGAGGGCTTCCAGCGCAGCGAATTCCTGCTGGATCACGGCGCGCTGGACATGATCGTGGACCGTCGCGAAATGCGTGAGCAGATTGCAGACCTGCTGGCCAAGTTCGAACACCGTCCGAGCCCGCTCAAGACTGACTGACGGCGATGTCGACGCCCGGCTTGCCGCTGCCTGACTGGCTGCGCCGTCTCGAGACGCTGTCCCCCAGGGAGATCGACCTCGGCCTCGAGCGCGTGGCCGAGGTGCTCGGCCGTATGCAGCTCGAGCCGCCGGCAAGGGTCATTATCGTCGGCGGTACCAACGGCAAGGGCTCCAGCGTCGAGATGCTGCGCGCGCTGCTCGCCGGCAGCGGCGTCATCGGGACATACACCTCGCCGCACGTCATTCGTTACAACGAGCGCATCGCCATCGATGGTCGTCCGGCCGCGGACGAGGAGATCGTGGCGGCGTTCGAGCGTGTCGAGGCGGCCCGCGACGAAGTCCCGCTGACCTATTTCGAATTCGGCACGCTCGCCGCGCTGGCCGTATTCGACGCCGCAGGCGTTACGACGGCCATCCTCGAGGTGGGCCTGGGGGGACGGCTCGACGCGGTCAACGTCGTGGAGCCCGATGCGTCGCTCATCACGAACGTGTCCCTGGACCATTGCGAATGGCTGGGGAACGACGTCGAGAGCATCGGATACGAGAAGGCGGGCATCATGCGCGCCGGGAAACCCGTTGTTTTCGCCAGCAGCGACATCCCGGCTTCGGTGGCGGCTCATGCGCAGACGGTCGGCGCGCAGCTTGTCCGCGCCGGGCGTGACTATACCTGGACGCACGACGCGAGCGGCGGCTGGTCCTGGCGCGGCCGGCGTGCCGAGCTATCCGGCCTCGCGCTGCCTGCTCTGCGCGGGCCGATGCAGCTGCAAAATGCTGCCGGGGCGCTGGCGACCCTCGAAGCGCTCGGGCTGCGCGAGCTGCTGGATCCTGAATTCGTCAGTCACGCGCTCTCGAACGTGCGCCTGCCCGGACGCATGCAGGTCGTCGAGAGAGGACATCGCTGGCTGTTCGACGTGGCCCACAACCCCGCGGCGGCGGAGGCGCTGGCAGCGAGCTTGCGGCAGCACGAGGCGCCGGCCGCCGTCGCAATCGTGGGGATTCTCGACGACAAGAATGTCGAGGGCATCGTTGGCCCGCTGGCGGCCCTGGTCGACCGGTGGATTGCCGTCACCGCGGCAAGCCCGCGGGCCATCGAGGCCGCCGAACTCGGCCGACGCATTGCGAACGCGACCGGGAAAGCCTGCCTGGTTGCCGACGGCGTCGAGCAGGCAATCGCAAACGCTCGCGAGATGGCCGGCAGCGAGGGGCGCGTCCTGGTAACCGGGTCTTTCTACGCCGTGGGCCCTTTTCTCGAGCGGCTCTCTGTGTGACTAAGATATACTCCCCAGCGCTTGGGAAATGACCTGCCAACAATGGATCGAGCTTTGAAAGAACGCATCATCGGCGCGACCGTGCTGGTCGTATTCGCCGTCCTGGTCGTGCCGGTTTTCCTCGACGGGCCGCCACAGAGCGACGAGGTCGTCAGCGAGCGCGTCCCCTTGCCGGGGCAGGCTGGCGACGGCGAGACGCGCACGGTGGTGCTCGAACGCGACCGCGACGAGCCGGTGCCGGCAGCAGCGTCGGTCGCGGCACCGGAGACCGGGCGCGAGCAGCAGGCCGCGCCGCAATCGAGCCCGGAGCCCGAGGCCCGGCCGGCACCCGAGCCGGAGCCGGAGGCCGCAAAACCGGCGGCGAAGCAGCCGGCTTCGCAACCGGCCGCGGCAGCGAACGAGTCGCCGACCGGCATGTGGGCGGTGCAGCTCGGCAGTTTCGGTAACCAGCAGAACGCGGAGCGGCTCGCAGCGGACCTTCGCAAACAGGGCTTTGCGGCGTTTCTCAGCGAGCTGTCGACGGATTCAGGCCAGCTCCACCGCGTTCGGATCGGGCCGCAAAAGGACCGCGAGAGCGCGGAAGCAGTGGCAGCCCGGCTCGCGAAGGCCGGCCACACGGGGCAGGTCGTGCCGCATCCCTGATTCGGGGTGCGCTGCGCAGACGTTCTGTTAGAATTTCTCCCCGTTCCGCCTCGAGCTGCGCCCTGGTTTATCGACATCGCTGATGCCGGTCATCGACATAATCATTCTCGTCGCTTTCGTCGTTTCGGTGATCGTCGGCATGGTGCGCGGTTTCGTGAAAGAAGCGATCTCTATCGCGGCGCTGCTGCTGGCGATCTGGGCGGCGATGTATTTCGGGCCCGCGGTTGGCATGGCGATGGCCGGCTGGCTGGACTCCGAGGAACTGCAGATGTGGTTCGGCCGCATCTTCCTGTTCGCCGTCATACTCTCCGTCGGCGGGCTGCTGAGCTGGGGCCTGTCGAAGCTGGTCCGCCTGTCGATCCTGTCGGGCATGGATCGATTCCTCGGCTCGCTCTTCGGCGCATGCCGGGGGCTGTTGCTGATCGCGGTTGCGATCATCCTCGGCGAGTTCGCGGGCTTTTCGAACGATTCCTGGTGGCAGGATTCGTTGCTGATTCCGCACCTCGAGGTCGTCGCCGAGTGGATCAAGGTGATGGCCCCGCAGGGCTATGAACTGCTGACGCCGGACGCGCCCGCGGAGGCGCTGCCGGTCGAACTGCCGAAGCAGCTCAGGCTGCCCGGCGGAAACTGAATACGGAGTGATGCATGTGCGGCGTTATTGGAATCGTTAGCAGGAACCCCGTCAACCAGGCGCTCTACGACGGCCTGACGGTGATGCAACACCGCGGACAGGATGCGGCTGGCATCGTCACCTGGGGTGAGGAGGGCCTGAAGCAGCGCAGGGCCAACGGCCTCGTGCGTGACGTGTTCCGCACGCGCCACATGCTGCGCTTGTCGGGCAACGTGGGTATCGGTCACGTTCGCTACCCGACGGCCGGTGGCTCGAAATCCGCCGAGGCGCAGCCGTTCTACGTCAACTCGCCGTACGGTATCTGTCTGGCGCATAACGGCAACCTCACGAATCACAACGAACTTGCCGATCTGCTGACGCGCGAAGACCGCCGGCACCTCAGCACTGACTCCGACTCCGAGGTGCTGCTCAACGTATTCGCGCACGAGCTCCAGATGCGCGTAAATGGTCATCCCACGGCCGACCAGGTTTTCGATGCCGTCGAGGCGTTGCACAAGCGCTGTTCCGGCGGCTACGCGGTCGTCGCACTGATTGTCGGCCACGGCGTTGTCGCATTTCGCGACCCGAACGGGATTCGCCCGCTCGTGCTCGGCAAGCGCGAGGCCAATGACAGCCACGATTACATGGTTGCGTCCGAGAGCGTTGCGCTGGACGTGCTGCAGTTCGAGCGTATCCGTGATCTCAAGCCGGGCGAGACGATCTTCATCGAGAACGGTGGCAAGCTGCACAGCCGCGAGCATCGCGGGGAAGTCAGGCACACGCCGTGTATCTTCGAATACGTGTATTTCGCGCGGCCCGATTCGATCCTGGACGACATCTCGGTGTACAAGGCGCGCCTGCGCATGGGCGAGGAACTCGCGGGCAAGATCGTCCGCGAATTCCCGGAGCACGATATCGACGTCGTGATTCCGATCCCGGATACCAGCCGTACTTCGGCTTTACAGGTGGCCTACCACCTGGGGGTCAAATACCGAGAGGGCTTCATCAAGAACCGCTACATCGGCCGGACCTTCATCATGCCGGGGCAGGCCGAGCGCACCAAGTCCGTACGGCGCAAGTTGAACGCGATCGGCCTGGAGTTCCGGGGCAAGAACGTATTGCTCGTCGACGACTCGATCGTGCGGGGAACCACGTCGAGGCAGATCATCAAGCTCGCGCGCGATGCGGGTGCCCGTAAGGTCTATTTCGCATCGGCGGCGCCGCCGGTGCGATACCCGAACGTCTACGGTATCGACATGCCGGCTGCAACGGAGCTGATCGCGAATGGCCGCGAGGTCGATGAGATAGCCAAATTGATCGGGGCCGACAAACTGATCTACCAGGACCTGCACGGCCTCATTCGTTCGGTGCGACACGACAATTCGTCTATCGAGGAATTCGATGCGTCCTGTTTCTCCGGCCAGTACGTGACCGGGGACGTCACCGCGGAATACCTGCTGGATCTCGCGAAGCTCCGCAACGACGGCGCCAAGCAGGAGCGCGAAGCGCGGCACAGGGGACTCGCCGCAGCCGACGAGCCGGCAGCAGGGAAGAGACCGAAACCAGCCATCGGCATGTAGCGTCGTGGCTGCCGGCGTGGTCGCATGAGCGTTCGATTCCTGGTCATCGACGGCCAGGCGGAGTTTCGCAGCCTTTTGCGGCATCATATCTCCACGCACTGGCCGGAGGCGATCATCTCGGACTTCGACCCTATCGTCAGCGGGCATCTGCCCGACGAGTTTTCGGGCGCGGGCAACGACATCATCCTGCTCGGCAGCCGCCTCGGCGACCGGCAGGGCGCCGAGCTGGTAAAGCGCTTCAAAAAGAACCCGAACTTTCCGCCGGTCGTGTATTTCGGCAGCAAGGAGGAGGCGAGCCAGGTCCTCGACAAAGGCGCCGACGGCTGTTTCCTGCGGCAGGGATTCAGCCACGATGCGCTGATCGTACGGCTTAGTGACATCCTGGTTGCGCGGCGCCGCGTGTCGTCGACCGGTTCACTATTCGTCGGTGACAGGGCCGCCGGAATCGACCCGCTGATCAAGGGCTACAAGTTCCTCAAGAAACTGGGGACGTCGTCGCACTCGAGCGTTTATCTGGCCGAGCGCGAGAAGACAGGCCTCAAGATGGTGCTCAAGGTCCTGCGGCAGATCCCCGATGTAAACGACGAAAGCATTGCGGCGTTCGATCGCTTCCTGCAGGAATACGAGATGATCGCCGAGATCGATCATCCCAATATCGTGAAAATTTACGACCTGGGCGTCGCGGACGATCACGCACACATTGCCATGGAGTACCTCGACGCGGGCGACCTCCGACAGCGCATCAACGAGAAAATATACGCCAACGTCGCCGTCAATTACCTGCGCGAGATTGCGAGCGCGCTGGCGAGGATTCACGAGGTCGGCATCCTGCATCGCGACCTCAAGCCGGGCAACATCATGCTGCGAAGAGACAATTCCATCGCGCTCATCGATTTCGGCCTGGCCAAACGCCTGCGCCTGCAGATGGAGATTACCGGCAGCGGCGAAATTTTCGGCACGCCGTATTACATGAGCCCCGAGCAGGGCCACGGTAATCCGGTCGACCAGCGCAGCGACATCTACAGCCTTGGCGTGATTTTCTACGAGATGCTGACCGGCGAGAAGCCGTACCAGGCGGAAACGGCGATGGGCATCATCTACAAGCACGCCCAGACGCCGATACCCTTGCTGCCCGCGCGTTTCGCCGAGTACCAGTCGCTGCTCAACATGATGCTCGCGAAGAAGCCGGAGGACAGGCTGCAGTCGGTGGCCGAGGTCGAAGAATGGCTGTAGCAGCGACGGTACCGGCTAATATCGCTGTGTTCTTCGAGGCGAATACGCCCGAAGCGTGGCTCGAGGCCGCCGCCGAGAGGATTCCGGAACTCCTGCTCGATCACGCGAACTGCGAGCTCAAGGCGGCGTCGACCGCGCTGGGCTTTCTGTACCGCTACCCCGAACGAAGCGCGCTGGCGCAGCGCATGTCCCGGCTCGCGCGCGAGGAGTTGCGGCACTTCGAGCAGGTGCGTTCGATCATGGACGAGATGCGGGTACCGTTCGAGCGACTCACGGCGTCCCGCTATGCCGGCGGACTGCGCGATGCCGTGCGCGCTGAAGAGCCTCTGAAGCTACTGGACATGCTGCTGGTCGGCGCACTCATCGAGGCGCGATCCTGCGAGCGCTTCGCGCGTCTCGCGCCGCGGTTGCCTGACAGGCTCCGGCGCTTCTATCGCGGCCTGCTGGCTTCGGAGTCGAGGCACTTCGAGCACTACCTGGGTTTTGCGCTGTCGGAGACCGGGGTCTCGCAGACCGAACTCGATGCGCGGCTCGAAGAGCTGAAGGTGATCGAGGCGCAGCTGATTACGCAGCCGGATCCGTGCTTTCGCTTTCACTCGGGTCCGCCGGCCGGGGGATAGCGCTCAGCTCGAGGCCATCCTCGTCCCAGCGAACGACGCTGCCCTGATCGTACCAGTCGCCGAGCACGACCCGCTTCGCGTGGTGGTCGTCGACCTCCATGCCGTGGATGCCGGGGCGGTGCGTATGCCCGTGAAGCAGGATTTCGACACCGTACTCCGAGATTAGCCCTTTCACGGCATCGGGATTGACGTCCATGATCGACTCGCTCAGCGTCTTGTTGCGCTCCTGGCTATGGGCGCGCGCCTGCTTCGCGATCGCGATGCGCTCCTCCAGCGGTTTCGCGAGCATCATCGCCTGCCACTCCGGATTGCGCGTCATCGCACGCATCTGCTGGTATTCCGAATCGTCGGTGCACAGTGCATCGCCGTGGCTCAGCAGCACTGATTTGCCATAGAGCTCGAGCGGGCAGGGGTCCGGCAGGATCGTCACACCGGTCTCGGCCGCAAACTCCGGGCCGATCATGAAATCCCGGTTGCCGTGCGCACGCCTGCGTCCGTGAAGGCGCGCAGGGACTGCTTGATCGACGCGTAGTAGGTATCGGGGTCGTCGTCACCGACCCAGTACTCGAAGAAATCACCGAGGATGTAGAGTGCCTCGGCATCCGCCGCCTCATCGTTGAGAAAGTCGAGGAACTGTTCGCCGATCTCGGGGCGGTCGGCTTCGAGATGCAGGTCGGAAATGAATAATGTGGTCATGTCAGTCGTAGGTTACACGCGACATCTTCTTGATGACGACACCACGGGAACGTCTGATCGCAGCTTGCCCTGCGGGCCGGTCTGAACCGCAGCGATCTTGTCCACGACCTCCATGCCCTCGATCACGTAGCCGAATACGGCATAGCCCCAGCTGTTGTTGCCGGGATCGAGGCGTACATTGTCGGCAACGCTGATGAAGAACTGCGTATTGGCGGAATGGGGGTCGTTCGTACGCGCCATCGCGATCGTTCCGCGCACGTTGCTCATGCCGTTACCGGATTCATTGGGGATGGTCGCGTCGTCTTCCTTGAGGTCCAGGCCGGGCGTGTACCCGCCGCCCTGCACCATGAATCCCGGGATGACACGGTGAAAGATGAGTCCGTCGTAGAAGCCGCTTTCGACTCGCTCCAGGAAGTGGCCGACCGTGATCGGCGCGAGCTTGCCCTCGAGTTCGAGCTTGATATTGCCGAGCGTCGTCTCGACCAGGATATGGGGATGCGCCGGTACCTTATCGGCCGCGAGTGCCAGGTTGCCGGCAAGTGCGAGAGCCAACGCGATCAGGGTTCTTCTCATTCCGCAGAGTCCTCGTTCAGGCGTTTCGAAAGCGGCGACCTTAGCATTGTTGTGGCCGTACGCGTAGTGGGGGAGATGCCTAGTTCGCGCCCAGCTCGAACAACCGGAACAGCTCGCGAAATGCCCGGCGCCTCAGGGGTGCCGCAACCCGGCGCAAACCGTCTGATTGACGGGCTTGCGGCCCGCCCGTATCATCATGCCCCCGCAAAGCCCGGCTCCGGCCGGGTTTTGTGTGGCAGAATGACGGGCATCGGGGCATGGCGCAGTCTGGTAGCGCATCTGCTTTGGGAGCAGAGGGTCGGCGGTTCGAATCCGTCTGCCCCGACCAGGATTTCTGCCGCGGCAGCGTATTCGATTGCACGGCGCCCGTAGCTCAACCGGATAGAGCATCGGCCTTCTAAGCCGAGGGTTGCAGGTTCGAGTCCTGCCGGGCGCGCCAGATTGCCTGGCTTTTAGTAATATGCGCAAATCCGTGGTGGGCGTAGCTCAGTTGGTAGAGCCCCGGGTTGTGATCCCGGTCGTCGTGGGTTCGAGTCCCATCGTCCACCCCATTTTTCTTGTGGCCGGTGAATTGCGGCGCTTTCCCGAGAACCGGGATCGATTGTCTAAGTGATCCCGGTCGGTCGCACTGATTCTTTGGACAGGAGATGTCGAAGCACAATCTGTTTGATCGACCAGGGTTCGAGTCCCATCGTCCACCCCATTTTTCTTGTGGCCGTTGAGTTGCGGGTCTTTCCCGAGAACCGGGATCGATTGTCCATGTGATCCCGGTCGGTCGCACTGATTCAATGGACAGGAGATGTCGAAGCACAGTCTGTTTGATCGACCAGGGTTCGAGTCCCATCGTCCACCCCATCTTCCTTCAGGATGTGGTTCTTTGGCGATACGCACCCCGGGTCGTGCCGCTATGGTCTGTCGCCACGGTCCGCAATTTCTGATTTACATCGTTCGCCGCTTCACTACGACCTCGGTGTCCGATTGGCAAGAATAACAACTGGAGTTCACAATGAAACAGCTCATACCTCTCGCAGCGTCCATCATGCTGCTTGTCGCCTGTGGCGACCGGCAGGCAGGCGATACCACGCAAGAGACAACCGCTGCTGCGCGGCAGGCGGCGGCTGTCCAATCCGCGGCGCAGGGCGCCCCGCTCATTCCCCGCGATGTCATTTTCGGTAATCCCGACCGGACGCTGGCGCGCATCAGCCCGGATGGCGCCCACGTCAGCTGGCTCGCACCGAAGGACGGCGTGCTCAATGTCTGGGTCGCCCCGTCAGACGATCCAACGAATGCGCGAGTCATCACAAACGATACATATCGTGGTATTTCGCAATATTTCTGGGCTCCGAACAGCGCTTTTGTCTACTACATCCAGGACCAGGGCGGCGACGAGAATTTCCACGTCTACTCGGCGAATATTGAAACAGGCGATGTCATTGACCTGACGCCAGTCAAAGAAGGTGCACGCGCCACTGTCGAAAGCCTCTCTTCGCAGCGACCGGATGAGATCGTCGTTGGTATCAACGAACGTAACGCTCAGCTGTTCGACCTGTATCTTGTCGATGTGACGACTGGCGAACGGAAATTGCTGAAGGAGAACCCGGGCTTTGCAGGATGGCTTATCGACAACAACCTGGACCCGCGTTTCGGTTTTCAGCCGACGCCAGACGGTGGCGGCAACATCGTCGACTTCGAGGGCGAGGTTTTTGCGGTCATTCCGCCGGAGGACTTTCTTTCAACGAGTGCCGTCGGGTTCAACGCTGCAAATGACGCGGTGTTCATGCTGGATAGCCGTGGAAGGGATACGGCAGCGTTGACAAAGGTGGCGCTCGATTCCGGTGATGTAGACGTACTTGCCGAGAACGATCAGGCCGACATTTCCGGGATACTCGTCGACCGTCGCACGCTGGAGCCAATTGCCTACAACGTCAACCGTCTGAAGTCGCGGTGGTACCCGGTCGATGATGAGGCGGCAGAAGACGTCGAGGCTCTGGCCGCGGCACTTGGCGGCTCCCTCAGCATCGTCGCGACAACTGACGATATGTCCAAGTGGATAGTGCACGAGGACGCGCCCGAAAGGTCCGGCACCTATTACATTTATGACCGGGATAGCCGTTCCGTGGCGAAGATGCTCGAGCAATACCCGAATCTCGCGAACCACAAGCTCGCACCCATGCAGGCTCTGACCGTAAAGTCTCGCGATGGTCTCGATTTGCCTTCCTACCTGACCCTGCCGGCTGGCAGTGATGGTAATGGCGATGGCAAACCCGACTCGGCCGTGCCGATGGTTCTGGCTGTCCACGGTGGGCCCTGGGCGCGTGACGAGTACGGTTACAATCCCTGGCACCAGTGGCTGGCCAACCGCGGGTACGCCGTCCTGTCGGTCAACTATCGCGGTTCCACCGGCTTTGGAAAGGCGTTTACCCGCGCAGCGATTGGCGAGTTTGCTGGCAAGATGCACGACGATCTGATCGACGGCGTGCAGTGGGCAATTAAGGAGGGCATAGCCGATCCGGACAAGGTTGCGATAGTCGGTGGATCCTACGGTGGCTATGCGACGTTGATCGGGGTCAGCTTCACGCCGGATACATTTGCCTGCGGCGTCGATATCGTAGGCCCATCGAGCCTCGTCACGCTGATAGAAAGTTTCCCCGAGTACTGGAAGCCATTTCTCCAGGGTACCTGGTACACCTATGTCGGTGACCCGGCGAATCCTGAGGATCGTAAAGACATGCTGGCGCGCTCCGCAATCAGCCGCGTCGACGACATCAAGGTGCCCCTGCTGGTGGGCCAGGGGCAGAATGATCCGCGGGTAACGAAACTGGAATCCGATCAACTGGTCGAGGCGATGGCCGCAAATGAGCTGCCTGTCACCTACGTCAACTTTCCGGACGAGGGCCACGGATTCCGTCGTCCTGAAAATCGCCTTGCGTTCTACTCCGTAATGGAAGGTTTCCTCACGAGTTGTCTCGGTGGCAAATCAGAACCGGTCAATGATGCTTTCGAAGGTTCGACCATCGAAATTCTCTACGGCAAGGGGTACATCAAGAACCTGCCATAGGTTTCTGGATCCGTCTCCGGCTGCGCGAAATGGCCAGCCGGACCCTATCCCGCCGTTACGCGGGCGTGACAGGTTCTCAGCTCGCGTCGCAGTCGTCGGACTGGTCGAGCAGGGCGCGATCATCAGCAGGAGGGGGCTGCGGCAACGGGCCCCCGGCATCGAAGACGACGCGCCACTCACCATCCGGGTTCAAGCGCCACACCGAGTTGAAAGTGCCCCATTGCTCGACGACTTCGCCGTTTTCGCCCCGGGCGACCAGCCGGTAGGGGCCGCGTGAAAGCGCGAGCTTGCCGTCCTCGAGGACTTCGATGTATTTCGGCCGCCACTTGATGGTCGGCAGGTCGCCTGTGAAGAACACTGTCCATGCTTCGGCGATCGCTTCCCGGCCTCGGGTGACCCCGCCGGCGATGAATCGTGCGTCCGTGTCGACGAAGGACGCGAACCGTTTATGGTCCTGGTTCTCGACCGACTTGCTGAAGCCGATTTCCCGGCAGCGGACTTCGGCTGCGGGATCGGCCACTGCCGGTACAGCGAGTGCTGTCAGTAAACCTACCAACGCCAGTTTTTTCATTTTTCATGGGTACCCCCCCAAGGTCTTTGCCTGATTATGCAGTTTGAGCTAGTATCGCGCGTCCAGCCAGCCCGCCAAAAGCACTTTTCGTTCTTTGTGGGCCGAAGACAGGAAGGGCCTCTAGCTCAATCAGGCAGAGCAACGGACTCTTAATCCGCAGGTTCGGGGTTCGATTCCCCGGGGGCCCACCATCTTCGTTTCCCTATACGTCGAGCAGCTGCGCTGGGTCCCCGACTGCAGGTCACAATAAAGGCCTTCAAGCTGTTGTTTTTCCGGTTTTGTCGGGCATCCCACATCGCAAGCAGGCCATCGCCCTTGCGGACAATACGTACCCTATCCGGTGTAGAAAATGTTTGGCCGAGCGTTGTGCAGAATCTCAGTGCCGGGTAACAGCCCTGGGGCAGACGAATAACGACTGGGAGGCGCGTCGCGCGCGTGACCTGCAGTCCAAGGTAGTCGTCGTGGTCCTGGGGTCGGTTCTCGACGAGAAATTACTCGCCTCTGTATGCGCCGGTAAGGACTGCGTTTTCCACCTTGCGGCGGCTCAGCACGAGTCAGACGTTGATGACGGATATTTCCGAGATATCAACGTGAGCGGGACGCAGAATATCCTAGAGGCGAGCATTGCCGGCGGCGTTAGCCGGTTCATTCACGGCAGTACGATCGGCGTTTACGGGGACGCACAGCAGGGCCCCCTTAACGAAGAGTCTCCGACGCAACCCGAAAATATTTACGGTATAACCAAGCTGGAAGGCGAAAAGGTGGTGCACGAGTTTAAGGACCGACTGTCGACGACCATAGTGCGAATCTCGGAGACTTACGGTCCCGAAGACAAGCGCCTGCTGCCCATGTTTCGCTATGTTTCAAAGGGTTGGTTCCCGCTAGTCGGCGCGGGTGCAAACATGCATCAGCCGATTTTTGTAAACGATCTTGTTGAGGCTTTGATAGCGTTACTGGATAACGAAGAAGCCGCTGGAGAAACTGTTATCCTGGCGGGCCCATCGCCCGTTTCAACCGTAGAAATGATTGACGGCGTGGAATCGGCTTTGGGTTGCCACAGCCATAAGCTTCATATTCCGATGATGCCGATGAATGCCATGGCCTTTACACTCGAGAAAGTGTTACCGCCGCTCCATGTTAAGCCCCCGTTGACCCGGCGACGGCTGGATTTCTACCGCAAGAATTTCTGGTTCGATACCAGCAAAGCTACTGCCTTGGTAGGCGTTGCGCCTTCCACCACTTTTGCAGCAGGCGCAAAAATGACCTTGCAGTGGTATCTTGCGAATGGACTCCTGATCGCTCAGACGATCGCCTGAACGCAAAACATGTGTGGGATCGCCGGTTGCATTGGCTCGCGCGACGGTCGCGAGCAACTTGAGCGCATGCTCGACGCGCAGCGTCACCGCGGCCCCGATGACCGCGGTACGTTTTCTGATCCGCCTGCTCATATAGGCCAGGTTCGTCTCTCCATCATCGATCTTGAGGGCGGGCATCAGCCCATTCCCAACGAGGACGAGACTATTTGGATCATCTGCAATGGCGAAATCTACAATCACGAGTCGCTGCGATCCCTGCTGCTGGAGCGCGGCCACTCTTTCCGCACGCGCAGCGACACCGAAGTAATACTCCACCTCTATGAGGAATATGGGGAGGATTGCGTCGATCATCTCCGAGGCATGTTTGCGTTTGCTATCTGGGACCGACGTCGGCAACGCCTCTTCGCAGCCCGCGATCACCTTGGCCAGAAACCCTTTTACTACGCGGCGATTGGCGATGAGTTCTATTTCTCATCGG
>WOR8_10000797_pt1 | contig 32454 bp, 33 predicted proteins | sample DeeMarSeWOR38_10_FD_19890 | JGI IMG/M metagenome (IMG submission 19890) | reverse complement strand
GGCGGGTAATTTCTTCTTCTTCCTTCTTGTGTTGGGTAATATCCCGGCTGATGTGGATGAATTTTGAAACCTTGCCGTCCGTTTCCCAGATGGGGTAGATGTTGACTTCAAAATACTGTTTCTGGCCATCGGGCAAGACCCGTGTCTGGATTTGACGAACCGGTCGTTTGTTGCGGACGACATTCCGCAGGGGGCAATCGACGATGCCATTTTCACATGGAAAATCGATTTTATAATAGACGTGGTGGCATTTTTTTCCGATGACATCTTCGGGGGCATATCCCATTTTGTTCAGAAACGACTCGTTGGCCTCCAGGATTTCCATGTCCGGGGTAATCACCAGAATAAAATCATCGATACCGTTTAGGATGGTCTCCATTTCTTTGGTTCGTTCCCGCAGTTTTTGTTCTTCCTGGGCAATGGCTTTCCAGAACATGCGAAACACCTGGTATGCCAGGATCCGGATGCGGGAAGGGCGGGTGTGTAAAATGTTTTCGAAAATTTCCGGTTCAGGGGTCAGAATGATAATCAGGTGAATGCTGAAACGGCGGTCGTAAAGCTGCTTGTAGTCGTCAAATGTCAATAGGCCGAGCTGGCTGGCAAGTTTGCGGCCGGGGCTTTCAGGGTCCGGGTCGGCGACTGCCAAAATAGGGGCCACCATCTCCGCCTCTTCATAAACGGCGGTCGTTTTTTCAAGGATCTCCTTGCAAAAGTCTCCGCCGCCGACCAGACCGATGTTAATTATTGAAGGCTGCTGTTGTGGCATTATGAACAATTCCTATCAATGCATCCGGCGCATATGCGCCCGATGAAGGCCATGAAGATACCTGTATGCGCAAGCATAAAAACCTATCACGCACCCGATTCTGTTTCAAGCGCATTTTTGACTGCAAAGCCGCAAACCCGTATCGCCATCCCCGAATAAACAGGGCCAGGTTTATGTAAATATCGGTTGACAAAATGAATAAAAATAAGTAAGTTCGCTCCTTCGCGCCAGCATCGGCGTGAAGGGCGATAATGCTCGAAAGGGGCCGAAGCGCGTATCCATAAGCATCGATAAAACCAATCTGATAGGATCTAACCTATTGAATAATATGGATTTTTTAATTAGCACCTTTTCGACCCGCCTCAATACGACATGTAATAGTTAGATTTTTGTTCTGGATTAGCGGATTAATTGATTGCGAACGTTGATTATCTCTGTCTGTTCACGTTTCAAATTCAAATGATGATTACCCAAAGGAGTAAGACGGCATGACGGACAAAGTCCATGGATCTGTAATGGTTGTCGGGGGCGGAATCGCCGGGATGCAAGCGTCGCTGGATCTGGCGAATTCCGGCTACCTGGTTTATCTGGTCGAAAAGTCATCTGCCATTGGCGGGCTGATGTCTCAGCTCGATAAGACCTTTCCAACCAACGACTGCGCAATGTGAATTATTTCACCGAAACTGGTCGAGGTCGGCCGGCATTTAAACATTGAGCTTTTAACCAACACTGAACTTTTAGAACTCGAAGGCGAACCGGGGAACTTTAAAGCGCGCATTCGTGAAAACCCACGCTATATTGACCTTGCCAAATGCACCAGCTGTGGTGAATGCACCACCGTTTGTCCGGTAGATCTGCCGAGTGAATATGACGAAGGCCTGGCAACCAAAAAGGCGACGTTCAAGCAGTACGCCCAGGCCATACCCGGCGCCTATGCCATTCAAAAGGCAGACAAAGCGCCGTGCCGTTTGGCGTGTCCGGGCGGCTTGAATGTGCAGGGTTACGTGCAGATGGTCAAAGAGGGCAAATATAAGGAAGCCCTTGAGATCATCATGGAAGACCTGCCGCTTCCCGGTGTGCTGGGGCGCATCTGTCCGCACGGGTGTGAAGATGCCTGCCGCCGCTGCGATGTGGAACAGCCGGTGGCGATCCGGGATTTAAAACGCTTGGCAGCCGATAAGTTTGATCCTCGCCAGATAGAAATTAAATGTGCTCCGCCGAAAAAGGAGAAGGTCGCTATTATCGGCTCCGGTCCGGCCGGGCTATCCTGCGCCTACCACCTGGCCAAAAAAGGCGTATTGTCCACCATTTTTGAATCCCTGCCCGAACCGGGCGGCATGTTGCGGGTCGGTATTCCTGCCCACCGTCTACCCCGCGAGATTTTGGACCAGGAAATCGAAGTTATCACCAACCTGGGTGTGGAACTCAAGACCAATACGGCGCTGGGCAGTGACGTGAGCATCGACGGCCTGCTGGGTGACGGTTACAAAGCCGTCTATCTGGCAATCGGCGCTCATAAGGGTATCGAACTGGGCATTCCCGGCGAAAAATCCAACGGCGTGCGGCAGGGCGTTGATTTTCTCAAAGAAGTGAATTTGACCGGCAAAGCCGCTACCGGCAAGAAAATGGCGATTATCGGCGGGGGCAACGTGGCCATCGATGTGGCCCGCTCGGCCGTGCGCCTGGGAGCCGCCGAGGTCAATATCATTTACCGGCGCACCCGGGATGAAATGCCGGCCTGGGAAGAGGAAATTCAGGCTGCCGAGGACGAGGGGGTTCAGATCACCTATCTGTCGGCACCCCAGGAAATTTTAGTGCAAGATGGCAAGGTGGTCGGATTGCGCTGTATTCGCATGGAACTGAGCGAACCCGACTCATCGGGACGCAAACGGCCCATACCGGTGCCCGGCAGCGAGTATGCAATCGAAATCGATCAACTGATTCCGGCTATCGGGCAGCGTCCGGATCTCTCCGCGCTGGAGGATATTACCGGGCTCACCTATACGCGATGGGGAACGACCGAAGTCGACCCCGTCACCTATGCCACCGAACAAGAAGGGGTGTTTGCCGGCGGTGACCTGCAGACCGGTCCCTGGGTGGTGATCGGCGCCATCGGTGCCGGCAAAGAGGCGGCCGAGTCGATTTTGCGCTATATTGAAAAACGCGATATGACAGAAGGCCGTGAGCCGGTGGTAAACGAAAACCCGGTTTACCGGCCCATTCCGGAAGACGAACCCATCGTGGAACGTGCCAGGATGCCTGAACTTGCCGTGGATCAGCGCAAAGGCAATTTTAATGAAGTGGAGCTGGGTTATGCCGAAGCCGAAGGCCGGGCAGAAGCGGCCCGCTGCCTGAACTGCGGCTACTGCTGCGAGTGTTATCAGTGTGTGGATGCCTGCCTGGCCAATGCAATTGATCACCGTCAGCAGGTCCAGGATAAGGAAATTGAAGTCGGTTCTGTTATTCTCACGACCGGCAGCGAGCCCTATGACCCCGCCCACCTTGAAAATGTCTATCATTACAAAACCAGCCCCAACGTGTTGACCAGCCTGGAATTTGAACGCATCCTGTCCGCCTCGGGCCCGACCATGGGACATCTGCAACGGCCTTCGGACGGTAAAGATCCTAAAAAGATCGCCTGGCTGCAATGCGTCGGCTCAAGAGATACGAACCAATGCGGCAACAGTTATTGCTCGTCGGTTTGCTGTATGTACGCCATCAAAGACTCGATGATTGCCAAAGAACATGCCGATGAAGATCTGGATTGTGTGGTTTTCAACATGGATATCCGCACCTTCGGCAAAGATTACGAGAAATACTATAACCGTGCCAAAGATGCCGGCATCCGCTTCATCAAATCGCGGATTCATTCGATCGATGAAATCGCGGATACCGGAAATTTAAGCATTCGATACATGGATGATGCCGGCGAGTTACAGGTCGAAGAATTTGATATGGTGGTGCTGTCGGTCGGCCTGCAGGTACCCGAGTCGACTGTTCAGCTGGCCGAGCGCCTCGGCATTGAACTCGACGATTCTCGATTTGCCGTTTCACACCCATTTGCACCGGTCGAAACCACGCGGCCCGGTGTTTACGCCTGCGGGGTGTTTCAGGAACCCAAGGACATTCCCAGCTCCGTTACCGAGGCCAGCGCAGCGGCCTGTACGGCCGGCGCGAGCCTGGGCACAGCCCGCAATACCCTGACCCGCAGTGTGGAAATTCCGCAAGAAATTGATGTGAGCGATCAGGAAGCCCGGGTGGGGGTTTTTGTCTGCAACTGCGGGGTGAACATCTCCAGTGTGGTCGATGTCAAGGGTGTGACCGAATATGCCAAAACGCTGCCCAACGTCGTTTACGCCCAGGAGAATCTGTTTACCTGCTCCCAGGATTCCCAGGATGAGATGAAAGAGATCATCAAAGAACACAGGCTTAACCGCGTGGTGGTGGCGGCCTGCAGCCCCAAGACCCATGAGCCCATTTTCCAGGACACCATGGAGTCCTGCGGACTAAACAAATACCTGTTTGAGATGGCCAATATTCGTAACCAGGATTCCTGGGTGCACTCCGAAACCGCGGATACGGCTTCCGGAAAAGCCAAAGACCTGGTGCGCATGTCGGTGGCGCGTGCGGAAACGCTGCACCCGCTGCAGGAAAAGAAAATCCCGGTGGTTCCAAAAGGCCTGGTCATCGGCGGCGGGGTGGCCGGCATGAATGCCGCCCTGGGCCTGGCCGACCAAGGCTACGAGGTGTTTTTAATTGAAAAAGAGGCCGAGCTGGGTGGATTGGCCAAACAGCTGACCGCGACCATTGAAGGCGCCAATATCGGTGAATACATCGGCGAACTGGTTTCCCGGGTCACCACCCATGAAAAGATCCAGGTGATGACCAATGCGCTGGTCGTTGGTTTTGGCGGCTTTAAAGGCAACTTTACCACCGAGATTCTGGTGGGTCCGGATATGGTCCAGCGCAAAATTACGCATGGCGTGGTTATTATGGCCACCGGCGCCCACGAATATCGCCCCCAGGAATATCTGTACGGGGATGACCCGCGCGTGATGACGCAACTCGAGCTGGCCGATCGCATGAAAAAAGGCGAACTCGAAGAGCCCAAGCAGGTGGTCATGATCCAGTGTATCGGATCGCGTAACGATGAGAATCCCAATTGCTCCCGGGTCTGCTGTCAGACGGCTGTTAAAAACGCATTGCATATCAAGGAGGAATATCCGGATGCCCAAATTTTTGTGCTGTACCGCGATATTCGCACGTACGGCCTACTGGAAGACTATTACACCGAGGCCCGGCGCCAGGGGGTTTTCTTTTTCCGGTTTGATCCCGAGGACCCGCCGGTAGCCGAGTCCGGAAAAGACGGTGTTGAAGTGACCTTTACCGACCACGTGCTGAATCGAAAGCTGAACGTCAGTACCGATCTGCTGGTGCTCAGTGCCGGTATGGAAGCTGAAGATACCGAGGAGCTGTCATCCATTGTGAAACTGGCCCGCACGCCGGAAGGCTATTTCATGGAGGCTCACGTGAAATTGCGGCCGGTCGATATGGCCACCGAAGGGATTTTTGTCTGCGGCACCGCGCACAGCCCCAAACTGATTTCCGAAAGCATTGCCCAGGCTTATGCAGCCGCTTCGCGGGCGGTGACATTTTTGTCCCAGTCGCAGCTGACCCTTTCGGCGGTCACCGCTCAGGTTGAAGCCGACAAATGCGCCTCCTGTTTGATCTGTGTGCGATCCTGTCCGTACAATGTGCCCAAGATTAATGAAGACGGCGTCAGTGAAATCGATGAAGCCCTCTGTCATGGTTGCGGAATCTGTACGGCCGAGTGCCCGGCCAAAGCCATTCAGCTCAACTGGTACGAGGACGATCAAATTATCTGCAAGGTGGATGCACTTTTGGAAGGAGTTCTTTAGAAAGCGAGCAGTGAAAGAGGTAAAAATTCGAAGCACGAAATCCGAAGTTCGAAACAAATTCTAAATTTTAAATTCAAATGTTCAAAACTTCTGAATTTGGGGCATTTGATATTCGAATTTGTTCAGAGTTTCGATATTCGAGTTTCGAAATCAATAAATTCGCCAAAACGAAAATGTCACGTAGCTTATTTGAATCTGGAGGAATAAATGAGCGAGAACTTTGAACCGGTTATTATTGCATTTTGCTGCAATTTCTGAGGGTACACGGCGGCGGACCTGGCAGGTTCGATGCGATTGCAATATCCGACAAACGTCAAGATCGTGAGGGTTCCATGCACCGGAAAAGTGGATGTGATTCATATCATGCGGGCGTTTGAAAAAGGGGCTGACGGTGTGGCCGTCATCGGGTGCCTGGAGGGGGAATGTCATTTCAACTCCGGCAACCTGATGGCACGCCGGCGGGTAGAGCAGGCCCAGAAGATATTGGAGACGGTTGGCGTTGGCGGTGAACGGGCCCAGATGTACAATCTGTCTTCCAGTGAAGGGCCGCGCTTTGCGCAATATGCAACCGAAATGACTGAAAAGATCAAAGAATTAGGCCCCAACCCGATTCGGATGTCGAAAAACAAGGCGGCATAGGGCCCATCGTTCGCTAAATCTTAACGTATACACATACGAAAATCTTTAACTGTTCAACTATTCTACTTCACTGGAATAATGGAATTTTGGAATTTTGGAATAATGGGTTTTAGAGCGGAAAATATCTATTTTTAAACTGATGTTTTGATCATTCTGATACCCAGTATTCCAATATTCCATCGTTCCAGCATTCCATAACCATTTTAGAGAGGTTTCATTCAATGATTGTTGCAGATAGAAAACCAATAGACGAAATCATCGGATACCTCAAGGGTCACAAAAACATCCTGGTCCTGGGTTGCAACGAATGTGTCACCGTCTGCGAGGCCGGGGGTAAAAAAGAGGTGGGCGTTCTGGCTTCGGCGCTGCGCATGCATGCCAAAAAAGAGGGAAACGAAGTCAAAATCGACGAAGTAACGCTCGAGCGCCAATGCGACCGTGAGTATCTGGATGAAATTCGAGATTCCATCGATCAGTACGATGCCGTGGTCTCGCTGGCCTGTGGTGTGGGCGTTCAGTTTATGTCTGAACAATACCACAGCACGCCGGTGTATCCGGGGGTAAACACCTGCTTTATGGGGGCTACCGAAAAGCGTGGGCTATGGACCGAACGCTGCCAGGGCTGCGGTCAGTGTATCCTGGCGACCACCGGGGGCATTTGCCCGGTGGCACGCTGTGCCAAGCGACTCTTCAATGGCCCCTGCGGCGGGTCCACCACGGGCCGCTGTGAGATTAACGCTGAAGTCGACTGTGCCTGGCAATTGATCATCGATCGTCTCCAGGCTTTGGACCGGCTCGACGAATACGAAAAGTTGTGCCCCTTGAAAGACTGGTCGACGGACAGGGCCGGGGGACCCAGAAAAGTCGTAAGGGAGGACGTGCAGCAATGACAACAAAGACACCGAGCAAACTGGAAAAGATTCTCAGGGAAGGGCACCTGGCCGTTACGTCCGAGTGCGGGCCACCCCGCGGCAGCAATCCCGAGCACATTATTAAAAAAGGCGAGTTGATCAAAGATCATGTGGATGCCATCAACATCACCGACAATCAGACGTCCATGACGCGGTTATGCAGTCTGGCCGCCTGCATTCGCCTGAAATTGATGGGCCTGGAGCCGGTGCTGCAGATGGTTACCCGCGACCGCAATCGTATCGCATTACAAAGCGATATTCTGGGTGCGGCATCTTTTGACATCAACAACATTTTGTGTCTGTCCGGCGACCATCAAAGCTTCGGTGATTGCGCTCAGGGCCAGAATGTTCATGATATCGACTCCATCCAGTTGATTCAGGCCGTGCGGCACATGCGTGACGAGGGCAAGTTTTTGGGCGGCGACGACCTCGAAGGCAGACCCCAGATGTTTGTGGGAGCGGCCGCCAACCCGTTTGCCGATCCCTTTGAGATCCGGGTGCCGCGTCTGGCCAAAAAGGTTGCCGCCGGGGTCGAATTCATCCAGACCCAGTGCATTTACAACCTGGATAAATTCGAAGAGTGGATGAAAGGGGTGCGTGAGCGCGGCCTGCATGAAAAATGTTTTATTCTGGCCGGGCTGACCCCCATGAAAAGTGTCGGCATGGCCAAGTACATGCAAAAAAGAGTGCCGGGCATGGACGTGCCCGATGAAGTTATCGAACGACTGCAAGGGGTCGAAAAAGGCAAACAGGCCGAGGAAGGCATCAAGATGTGCATCGAATCCATCGAGCGCCTGAAAGAATGTGAAGGTGTTGCCGGATTCCACATCATGGCGATCGAATGGGAAGAAAAGGTGCCCGAGATCGTCGAGGCCGCCGGCCTATATCCAAGACCGAATGGCAAATAAAACCCATGCGTCAATAGCGAATCCAAAACCCTGTATTGTTTTTTAATGATGCAGGGTTTTCTATCCACCGAAACGTATAATATAAAAATGTATAATGAACTTTTGGCAGTTTAAGTACCATAAAATTGGTCATTTAACCGATCCCCATTTTTCCCCAGACACCATAAATGGCTTTTTGCTATGACGTGTCTGCCGCGGCGAAGCTCGATAGAGCGAAGAGGGGTCGTTCTCCGGAATGAGCCGGCAAGTTCTCATTTTTTTTGTCTGACTTGACTAAACGAAACGCATTCTTATCGTTTATCGTAACGTAAAGTTCTGGTTGAACCGTTTAGACGAAACTTTGAATCTGTTGAAACATGCGCTTTCGGCTGAGCCAAATGTCGTACGAGATGTTGAAAGCCAAACGTTCAGCGAAATACAAACAAACAGGAATAGAAAGGAGTGGACATGCAAGTACAAGACTATTGCAAGGCAATGCTGGCTGAAGTGACGGCATGGAAAGAGAAGCTCGAGGCAATGAAGAAAGTTGCTGACAGTTATGGAACAGAGCAGAAAGAAAAAGTCCTTCCGCTTATCGGGCAACTGGAGCAGGAGGTTGTCAATGCGCAGATGCGCGTGCAGAAGCTCGAAACAGAGTGCCCGTCTGATTGGTCGCCGATGAAAAATGATCTCGATGACCTTTTCGGTACCATCGGTAGCAGTGTTGACCGTGCCTGGCGCGACCTGGCACCTGGCGAAGTGGGAGGGTAGCAGAGGTTTGCGGAGGAGGGGCTCCGGCCTCTCCCCCGAGGACAAACAATTATTTTGGTTTTGCACGCCCTTTCCATATTCTTATCTGAAAAACCTCCCATTCCATATGGATAAGTTAGTGGTGCCGGACTGCGGCCAAGGTGTCGAGCGCTGTCCTGAAGCTATCGATATCCTTTAAAATTTTTATTTCAAGCGCCCCGAGAAGATCACCTAAGGGCGAAACACCCTGGCCACCGAGCATAATGGTGATGTCACCGGTCAAATAGCGCCGTAACTGTTTCACCTCCAGAATTAATTGATGGTCGTCTCTGAGATAAGTGATACTCAGTGCCACTGCTCGTGCACCCGCATATGCTGCGGCCGCAGCGATTTCTTCCGCAGGCAAACTAGGACCGAAATACAGAGGCCGCCAGTCGGATTCACACGCAATTAATGCAACAGAAAGTGCACCAAGCTCATGCTGCTGCCCCGCAGGGGTCGCAATGACAATCTTCGGCGATGTCTGTGAAACTTGAGCTGAGCGCAGCAGGTTCCATAAAAATGATTGAATGACAGTAGTTGCCATATGCTCATTGATGATTTTTAATTCCCCTTGCTTCCATAACACTCCGATTTTTTTGCATAACGGAACAATGACAGCGTCGATCAACTCCAGCTTGGTTAAGTGTACCGCTGCTCGATCCAGAACAGATTCCAAGCCCGCGGCATCAAAATCAAGAACGGTGGCCAAAGACGTCTTGAAAAAATAATCCGCTTCCATTGAAACCTGTTCAGAAGCGGAAGAATCCTTGGCGCCATTGGTTGCATCGAAGCCAACGAGCTGTCTCAGTTCCTCAGTGGTTAAGCTTGCAATCTGAGATATGCTGTGGCCGGCCCTCACCGCTTTTTTCAGCATCTGCAGGCGCTTGATCTCCTCCCTGCTGAACACGCGGCGGTTGGTATCCGTTCGCTGAGGCACAACAGCCTGGTGGCGCTTTTCCCATACGCGGATTAAATGGGTCGAAAGGCCGGTTTGCAGCGCAACGTACCGAATCGGATATAAATTTTTAGCTTTCATAGCGAAACCATAAGGTTTTTCTTTGACAATGTCAATAATTTGTTTAACTTATGTCTATCAAATTTTTGAGATTTTCCCTTTCGCACGGCAGCATTAATTTTAAGTCCCTAAAAATAAAGGAAAAACCATGAAATTAGACACGAATATACCAGATGAACACGGGCAGCGGAAGATATCGTATTTGATGACATTTCCACGGGCGCTCACAATGATCTTTCGAGGGCGACGGATATTGCGCGCAGCATGGTCAAGGAATACGGCATGAGCCGACAACTGGGGCAGGTTTATTTTGCGCAAAATAAACGAAATCCATTTCTCAACGCGAACCCGGACAGCGACGGTGATTACAGCCAAATAACGGCCCATTTAATTGACAAAGAGATCCGCCAAATCATTGATGAGCAATATGAAAGGGTTCTCGGCATATTAAATTCCAAGCGTGACATTTTGGATCATGCTGCGGAGAAACCGTTGGAAAGCGAGGTCATCGAGGGCGAGGAGCTCAAAGCACTGGCGGATGCCGTTTCAAAGCGAACCGTATTAAATGACGATCCGAGAGCGCCTGAAACCAGCCGAGCGCTCGCTGCATAGAAGTATCCAAATGGATTAACTTTCGAAGCGTCATCAAATAATGTCTAAAATAAGATACGTGATCCCTATGTGGATACGAAGCCCTATGATGAAGCCAATGGATGATGGAAACAGATCTAAATGAATAAGAAAAACCGCACACATTTTAAACGCCTTCTGTCCGCTCAGCGTGAAGAATTGCTGTCCGGCTCAGATTGTAACCTTTCCGGTCTGGAAGCTATTGATGCGCAGCTGCCGGACCCGCTCGATCAAGCTGTGCAATCTACCGAGCGAAATTTTTCCCACCATCTTTGCAGCAGAAACAATACTGTAATCAGAAAAATCGAGCAAGCGCTGCAGGATATTGAAGCTGGTGAATACGGTATTTGTGACCGCTGCAACGAAAAGATTCCCATCAAGCGTTTAAAAGCCAGGCCGATGGCTCGATATTGTATCGGCTGTAAAACGCAGCTTGAAAATGAACAGATGCTCACAGGCAATTGAGCGTCTAAAAATGCAGGAGATCACCCATGATGAAATCAATAACACGTCATACGTCAATGCCAATGAGAATGTTTAAAAAAATTTCTTTGTTGATGCTGCTCGTTTCGATCTCGGCCTGTGCGACCGGGCCTCCGATCGACACGGTTGATTCCGTAAATCTAGAGCGCTTTATGGGAGATTGGTATGTTATCGCCAATATTCCCCACGATATTGAGAAGGAAGCCTATAACGCGATTGAATCTTATCGTCTTGCTGAAGATGGAACCATTGAAACCACATTTACCTTCAACAAAGGCGGTTTTGATGGCCCGCTTAAGACTTATAAACCCCGGGGATTTGTTCAGGATAAGGAATCAAATGCCGTTTGGGGGATGCAGTTTTTTTGGCCGATTAAAGCAGAGTACCGCATCATCTATCTTACTGAAGATTATACCCAAACCGTCATCGGCCGCACCAAAAGGGATTATGTCTGGATCATGGCCAGAAAACCGTATATTCCGGACGATGATTACAATCGAATTTTAGCGCTTATTAAAGCTCAGGGTTACGACCTCAGCAAGTTGCAAAAAGTGCCGCAGCAGGTAAAATAGGATTAATTAACCTTTTAATAACCGATTGATTGCCAGGGACATAGACTATGTCCGATATGGAGGACCACATGAGGACCTTAAAACGATATCGATGCCTTAGAACCAGTGTTGCGCTGATCGCTATTACTTTCATCTTGTCCCAGAGCGAGGCAGCAGAAATTGGTGGGGTCATTTTTGATGATCAGTATGCGACAGCAGACAAGGTGTTGAAAATAAGAGGCGGCGGCGTTTTGCGTGTGATGGCTTTTGCAAAATTGTATGCCGGCGTCCTCTACCTCCCGGCGGATTGCACTTCTAAAATGGCGCTTTCAGATGTGCCCAAGCGATTGGAAGTTGAATATTTCAGATCCATCGCCGGCGATGATTTCGGTCCTGTCACCCACAAAAAAATATCTGAAAATGTGGATGCACAGACCTATGAGCGACTGCGATCCCGCATTGAATACCACAACTCACTGTACCAGGATGTTGAGCCGGGCGACCGGTATGCGTTGACATACATACCCGGTAAAGGCACGGAGCTGGCTTTAAACGGTGAATCCAAGGGTGTTGTCGAGGGCGCTGATTTTGCGGCCGCTCTGTTTTCCATCTGGCTGGGGCCCAAACCCATTAGCGAATCTCTAAAAAAAGACCTCCTGGACTTATCGTGAAAACGCAGCATCCAGACCCTGTCGCTTTGTCTAAAAAATTGGCCTATTCAGCGCCGGCCTTTGCCCTGGCGGTCGTGGGGATACCGGTTTACGTCTATATCCCCAAATTTTATACCGATGTGGTGGGTATCAATATCGCTGTATTGGGAACCCTTCTATTTAGCGTGCGAATATTTGATGCGCTGACCGACCCTGCCATTGGTCATCTCTCGGATCGGACCCGGACAAAATTTGGCAGACGCCGCCCGTATATTGCCATTGGATCGCTTTTTGTCGCTTTGAGCATGTATTTGCTGTTTAATCCCCCGCAGGCATCTGCTGATTTTGAAACCTGGTGGTTTGGCATCTGTATCTATGCGCTGTTTCTGTTTTGGACCGTGGTGGTGGTTCCCTTTGAATCCCTGGGGCCTGAAATCACCTTCGACTATCATGAACGCACCTCCCTTTTTGGCATGCGCGACGGAGCCCTCATCGCCGGCACTCTGATGGCGGTCAGCTCACCGGCAATTGTCGAATGGGCCTTTGATCTGACTTCAGACGCTGATGGCGAGCGCGCCAAATTTTTCTGGATTGCGATACTGTATGCACCTTTGTTGATCGGCTCCTGCTGGTGGTGCGTTATTTCTATCAAAGAAAAACCATCCGGCAAAGTTCTGAATCCGACCGGCCTCTGGATGGGGTTTCGCTATGTGGCTCGCAATCGACCATTTATTATTTTAGTCATCTCCTATACGATTGCGGCAATTGGCAGCAATTTGCCGGCAACCCTAATTTTATATTATGTCGAGTATGTCTTGCAGTCGCCTCTGGCCGATACTTTCCTGCTGCTTTATTTTGTAACCGGAATCATTTTTTTGCCCGGCTGGATTTTGATTTCACGCCGCATCGGCAAGAAGGCGGCTTGGCTGACATCCATGGTCATCAATACCGGCGCGTTTATCGGTGTCTTTTTTCTGGGTCCCGGTGATGCACATATTTACGGAATCCTGGTTTTTCTATCCGGCATCGGCTTTGGCGCCACCCTGGCGTTGCCATCCGCCATCCAGGCGGATGTGATAGATTACGATGAGTTGCTCACCGGTCAAAGACGCGAGGGGCAGTACATCGGCCTGTGGTCCATTGCCAAAAAATTTGCTGCTGCCATTGGTGTGGGAGCGGGACTGTCCATCCTCGGTTACGCCGGTTATGAACCGAACGTTGTACAAACCGAACAGGTGCAGCTGACCCTGAGAACGCTGTATGCGCTGGTGCCGTCGGCTTGCAATATTATCGCCTTTATTATTGTTTTGGCATACCCGATCAGCAGCCGCGTTCATGAGCAAATTCGCAATGCGATTGCCGAGCGGCAGGCCGGCAATTCGGTGGCAGACCCGTTAAAGCCGCATCAAATGATCTCATAAAGACGGGTGGCGCGTTTGGAGCAATTCGAATGGAAAATTTAATACCCATTTTCGGCTGGAATCTGGCCGCCGTAATCAGCCTGATGATTTGTGGTTGGCTGATCAGCCTGATTTATAAAAACGTCACTTTTGTCGACAGTCTCTGGGGACTGGGATTCGTCCTGATTGCCTGGTTGACCTTCAGCCTGGCTGAGGGATTCACCGGGCGCAAAATTCTAATCGTTTTGCTCACAACCGCGTGGGGGCTGCGGCTGAGCGCGCATCTGTCTTTGCGCAACTGGGGAAAGGGCGAAGATCCCCGCTATGGTGGTTGGAGAAAGGCCAGTGGCGACCGATTCTGGATCATCAGTCTGTTTAAGGTTTTTTTGCTCCAGGCCCTGTTTTTATGGGTGATCGCACTGGCTATCCAGTACGGTCAGGTATCCGCCACACCGGCCCATTTGACCGGGCTCGATTTTCTGGGATTCGTCATTTGGATGATCGGATTTGTTTTTGAATCTGTCAGCGATTGGCAGCTGGCGCGATTTAAGGCCGATCCGACCAACGCGGGCAAAGTGATGGACCGCGGGCTATGGGCCTACTCCCGACATCCCAATTATTTCGGTGAATGTTTAATCTGGTGGGGAATTTTTCTGATTGTATTGTCCACGCCAAACAGCTGGTGGACTGTGGTGAGCCCGTTGGTTATTTCCGCTGTTTTACTGAAGATGACCGGCATTCCACTGACGGAAAAAACCATTGTCAACACCCGGCCAGGGTACAGCGAGTATATGAAGCGCACCCCGTCATTTTTCCCCTGGTTTCCCAAAAAAGAGAAATTATGAAACGGCGCAAAAACGGTTTAAGCGGAACGCTGACCGCGATAGGAAATCAAAGCGCGAATCACCGGCCTTGAAGCGCTGTACAACAGCAGGATAATCAATGGGCTGATGACCAACCATGTGAGAATCGCATAAAGTGTTAAATCCCAGAGGTTGGCCAGGCTGCCCCAAAAATCATTTTGCAGGAAACCGATCAAATCTGTATCGAGAAAAGGCGAATCTTGTTGTTTGAATAACCAGCTGCCGGTAACATAAAAGGGCATCAGCAGAACGATTTGCAAAGGGTAAACCATATAATTAATGACCTGAATGACCGGCAGATTCAACCGCATAGTCAAGGCGGCAGCGGTGCATAGCAAAGTGGTCGTGCCCAAAACGGGAAATACACCCAAGACAACCCCCACAGCAATGCACAGAGATATTTTTCTCGGGCGCATACCCTCTTTGAGCATTGATTCTACCAGACCCATTATTTTTGTCTTAACCGCACCGATCATTAAAACTTCCATCAGATTCGTTCTTTCTATACGCCCAATCAATTTTGGGCTGCAACTCAGTGTGAATACAAATATTAATATGCACTCATAATATCTATTGTTAGCGCACCTACTTATCGTCCGCTGCGGATTACCGTTAAGCCATGCCTTTTGCGCGCTTTTATCTAATGGCGGACTTCATCTGGGTCATTCTGGCCTCCTGAGCAGCACCAATCCATACAAAAAAGGCAATAAACAGAAGCAATGGGTTGTAAAACAGTCCAAAGATTCCGAAAAGCAGTGCGATACCCTGACCCAGATTGGCCGAAATCCGGGTAGCCCTGGTGTACGCCAGGCGCATGGCAAGCAGAGCGCGCAGGACCCGCCCACCATCCATCGGAAATGCGGGTATCATGTTAAACAGGACCAGAAAAATATTAACACCCAAAATTCGCTCTAAAAATGGTGCGGTTGTCATCGTTGACTGATCAACCGGGGAAGGGCTATTTGAGACATAAAGGTAAACTGCAAGGGCAGCGGCAATGCCGACATTTACAGCCGGGCCGGCCAAAGCGACCCACAATTCCTGAACAGGCTTGTCAGGCATTTTTTCCAGGCGAGCAACGCCGCCGATCGGCAAAAGGATGATATCGCGCGTTCTAATTGCATATTTTTTCGCCGCTAAAGCATGGCCCAGCTCGTGAAAAACCACGCAGGCAAATATGGATAAAATGAACAATACACCGACAAGGGCGGCGCCAATCGATCCGGTCTGTTTCCAATGGATAAAGGCTACCCAGGCCAACAATAGAAAAAAAGTAAAATGAATGTATACATCGATTCCCGCAATTCTAGTCGCTTTTAATGACCACCGCATGGTATCACCACCTTTATGGCTGCTCGTCGTACTTATTCGGCTAAACCGCCTTCGCTGTATGCGTTATAATCAGGTAACGCGTTCTTAAAAGATTCTTTCATTTTAACAATGATGTTTTTTTGTATTTGCCTGACCCGTTCTCTTGAAATCCCATATCGCTTGCCGATTTCCGCCAGTGTTTTAGGGCTTTCCGCAAAAATACGCTGGTTAAAAATATCAAGCTCTCGTTGGTTCATTTCTTTTCTGAATTCAGCAATGTGTTGATGAAGAATGGTTTCAAACTCCTTTTTTGAAATTTTGTCCTCAAGTGATTCGGAGGAAGACTCTAAAATTTCTATTCGGGCTGTATCCGTATCGTGTGTCAAAGGGGCATCCAGTGAAACATCCCAGCTACTAATCCGCTGGTCCATTTCAACAACTTCCTTTTGGGATACGCCCAATCTCTCTGATAGAAGCGCCGCTTTTGGTTCAAAGCCCTCATCCTGTAATTTTTGCTTTTCTTTCTTAAGCCGGAAAAATAGCTTCCGTTGGGCCTGGGTGGTGCCAATTTTTACCAGGCGCCAGTTGTCCATCAAGTGTTTGATTATGTAGGCTTTAATCCAAAATGAAGCGTAATACGAAAATTTAACTTTTTTGTCCGGATTGAATTTCTCAACCGCTTTCATCAGGCCAATGTTGCCTTCCTGAATGAGATCCAACAGATTCTGCATCCACAGTCGTCGGTAATCCAGTGCAATTTTTACCACCAGCCTGAGGTTCGACGTCACCAATGCGTGGGCCGCCTGGTTGTCGCCCTGTTCATGCAGTCTCTCAAAGAGGTTTTTTTCTTCATCCCTGCTCAGTAGCTTGTATTGGCTGATGCTTGATAGATAACGTTGAAGCGTATTGGGAATCATCGCCTTTCCATTCACCCGACGCGGCGAATGGGTCGAAAAACCCGGTGCGGCTTTCCCCAAATTTTGTTTTCCGGTTCCGGCTTCTTTTTGGGTCACCCGATTTGCTTTATCTTTTCGCATCGTTTTTCTCTGATTCAGCATAATGTTCCCCTCTTTTTACTGCCCACCTTTCGGTTTGCCGCATAAGACAATATATCGCACAGTGAATTCAAAAATCTTAGCTTGCCTGGTTCCAAAAAAAACTTAGACAAAACTAATTAATTCTTATTTTTGTCTAATTTTTGTTTAAATTCTAAGCATTCTTATTAAATTGTCAATAAATGGATTCCAAACGCTGATGGTTCGGATAAATTGTATGAACCAGGTCCATCTTGAACAGGTACCCCCAAAACTTGACTGAGTGATGAGAGGTGTTAATTTCAAATTGGTAAAGCAGCGTAAAGCAGCGCTCAACGACTCCATTTAAGTTGAGCGAATTAGGAATGGAAATGAAGAAATATCGAAAGCCCGCCAAGATCATTGTCATCGCCGGCCTTAACTTTCTTGTTTTTTATGTGCTGGCCTGCACGTACCTGTGGGCCAGACAAAGCCACTTTATTTTCATGCCGCGGCGAGAAATCAAAAAAACACCGGCAGTTTACCAGTTGCCTTACGAAGACGTCTACGTTTCAATTGAATCCGCAAATGGTCAAATAGAGCGCATCCATGGCTGGTGGATTCCGGCACAAACCCGATCTGATAAAACGCTGCTTTACCTGCACGGCAGTGCGCTCAACATCGGCGCCAATGTTGATCATGCGCGCCGCTTCCATGACCTGGATTTTTCAGTTTTTTTGGTTTCTTACCGCGGATACGGGTTAAGTGACGGCGAATTTCCGTCAGAAGGGCAGATGTACACCGACGCCGAAGTGGCCTGGAACTATCTGGTCAAACAAAAGGGCATCGACCCCGGACGCATTTTTATTTATGGCCATTCCATCGGCGGTGCCATTGCCATCGATCTTGCCGTTCGCCACCCGGATGCGGCCGGGCTAATCGTAGAGGCCACATTTACGTCCATCTTCGATATGGCGCGTCTAAAATACAGATATCGTCTTTTGCCAATGGGAATGATTGTCGATCAAAAGTTTGATTCCCTGAATAAAGTCGGGCGTCTGAAAATACCGGTATTGTTTATGCATGGTACAGAAGACGCCCTGGTTCCTTCGGAGATGAGCCTTCGCCTGTATGAAAAAACGTCGTCTCCTAAACGCCTAAAATACATCAAAGGCGGCGGTCATAACAATAGTGCCTCCATAGGCGGTGAGGATTATTTGCGCAGCATCAGAGATTTCGAGGAATTTGTCAGTCAAAAATCACAGGCAAAATCTGTAGGGCAGGTTCATCGCCAATAGTACTTTCAAAAATCAAACCAGCCACTTGGCAATGTAAAAGCTTAGCGTCGCAACAATCGTACAAAGAACCACTCCCCACAGAATATCGATGATCACAATGTTGAGCGGCCAATCTTTGAGCAGGGCTAAATTCGTCAAGTCATAGGTTGCATATGTGAAAAACCCAAACAGCGCGCCCCACAGAGCCGCGTGTCGCAATGAATCTTTTGCAACGCCCGGCACAACCGCAAAAATCAAAATCCCGGCGATATACATCAGATAAAAAATGATGGCGGCGGTCCAGTTGACGTTAGGGCTGAGAATAAATTTCAGGTTTTTTTGATAAAATCCCTTGGCCACAACTCCCAGCCAGATCAGGTCGATAATGAAAAAAACGGGTACGGTAAGTGCATATAGCTTTAGATAAAATGAAATGTTCATCCTAACCTCGAATAAATGACGTTTCTTCCAAACTGAGGACTATTTTGCCAAATTTTCAAATGCCGCGCGTAAGCGCTCCACCCTTCGGCGGTTTGCACCAAAGTCATAATAGCCTTTGCGAGATGCGGACCTGACATGAATGATGCGGTCTTCTGAAGGGAAATAAAATTCGACGTCATCGACAAAATTAAAAATTAACGAACGAAATTCAGCATGAATGTAGTCCGTTGCAGCGCTTATCAGCCGGACGCGTTTTGAGTTCTCCAGGAGACCGATGAGCTTTTGCCTGGCTTCGGCGAGGTTGCCGGTATAATGCAGCGGCTCAGTAAAATGGGCAGTATCATTGCTCTGGGAAGAAACACAGTTGGGCGAATCCGGACAGGGCGATAATCCGTCAGGCCCGGATGTCGCATGGGTTGCGCTCAACAGGATACACACACACAGCGACAGGCGCCTGGGCAATAAAGTTTTCATCATACCGGTATAATCACTGTGGGGATTGACGTGCATTTGATCACACGGTCGGCAACGCTGCCAAAATCAAAATGGGCCTCGCTGCCCTGGCTGGCCATAATGACCATGTCGATATCCTCATTCTGGATCAGTTTGAGGATCTCTTTAACCGGATCACCGACACTGATGTGACGAACATAAAGCGGACAGGCGTTTAAAAAATTTTGACAGATTTCGTCCAGCCGTTTCTCCGCCGTTTCCTGCTCCCATTGACGCATTTTTTCGTAATCGCCGGGATCACTATAGCCATAAGATGCGCCAAATTCTGGGTAGTCTTTTAGCACGTATAGAATATGGATCTCAGCCGAATATTTTTGGGATAGGGATGTCACCAGCGGCAGCGCCGTTGCGGCGTTTTCCGATAAATCCGTCGGCCATAAGATCTTTTTAATTTCCATCGCTTTGCCTTCCTCCGGGCTTATGGGGTTCTGGGTACGTTCTTAATTCTGAAGAATGGTTGTAAAATTTATTAAATCATTTGATTTACCACGATAAGCACTTCTTTTCTGTTCGCCAAATACTATTTTAAAATTCTGCTTATGCCAAAGAAATGCTCAGCAGCGGATGCAAAAAAAAGAACACGGTCAGCCTAAAATAGAGTCCGGAACTGCCAACTCGGTGTAAGCTCCTTTCCGACAGCATCTAAGAAGCACTTAACGCAGGGATCAGTGACTCACGCCGGCACATGGGTTTGGTGAACAGCATTTGCACATCCCCGATATAGCGCTCGGCGAAACCCGCTTCACAGTAGCTGAAATAATAGTCCCACATGCGAATGAAAGCCGCTGAATATTCCAGCCCTTTGACATCATCGATATTGTTGAAGAACTGCTCCCGCCAGCAGGCCAGGGTTTTAGCATAATGCGGTGTGATATCTTCCAGATGAAAAAGACGCAGGTCGGTGGCCCTGGCAATCGCAGATGTCATGGCAGCGATGGACGGAATACAGCTGCCCGGAAAAATATAGCGTTTGATAAAATCAACCGAGCGCTTGTGGCGCTCGAACACCTGGTCGGCAATCGTAATCGCCTGCAACAGCATCATGCCGTCCGGCTTCAGCAATCGGCTGCAAGATCGAAAAAACGCCTCCAGATAGTGATGTCCGACGGCCTCGATCATCTCGATCGAAACCAGTTTGTCATATTTTCCCTTAAGATCCCGATAATCCTCCATAACCAAATTAATGCGATCGGCCGCGCCGGAATCCGCAATGCGCTGTTTGGCCAGTTTAAATTGTTGGTCGGAAATCGTGGTGGTGGTGATCCGGCAGCCGTAATTTTGGGCGGCATAGATCGCAAAGCCCCCCCAGCCGGAGCCAATTTCAATCACGTCATCATCGGGGCCGAGCTCAAGCTTTTGGCAGATGCGGTCATATTTGGCAATCGAAGCATCCCGCATGCTGCTGCCGTTACGATCAAAAATACCGCAGGAGTAGGTTAGGGTTTCGTCTAAAAACAACCGATAAAAATCATTGCCCAGGTCATAGTGGGCGGTGATATTTTTGCGACTACCGCTTTGGGTATTTTTACGAAGAAAATGCCATATCTTGTGAAACGGTGCCGAGACCTTTGACCAGCCTTTATCCAGGCGCTCAAAACTATCGCGATTCAAGGTCATGATGCGCAATGCGGTGGTGAGATCGTCTGCCGACCACAAACCGTTCATGTAGGCCTCCGCACTACCGATGCTGCCACCCAGAACGGCTTTGCTGTAAAATCGGGGATGATAGACATTAATGACTGCCTCAAGTGGATACGCGCTGCTTGATTGACCGAAAACGTGCCGATGCGGCCCCTCCAGGATGGTGATTTTACCGCGCTTTAATTTGCGCAAAATTCCAAAAAGAAATTTACGGGCCAGGCCGTCCGTCGGGCGGCTACGGATGTTTTCAAGCGCCGGCGCATCAGAAGGCAAAATCGTGGTGGTCATGGGTGATACCTCCCTCCAATCGGCTTGCGTTTTTTGGGATGATCAAATAAAGGGGTCTTTTTAAGCAATAACCGCAATGCCTGCCAGTAAATCATGGCGGTGACTTTGGCCGTCATTAGCGGGTACTTGATCAGCACATGGGTTAGAGCCCGAGGATTCATTTCGCGCCGTTTCAATGCGAGGCTGGCATCAAACAGCTTTTGCCCGTTCTCAAAGTCGATCATGTGCACGCGGATGGAGGCGTCGGGTTCGCGGAACCGCCAGTCATAGTCGATATCCATATCGATAAACGGAGAAACATGAAAAACTTTTTTCAACCGATGCCGCCGCCAGTTCTTGACCGGATGCTCGTTGTGTTCGCGACTCAGGACATAACAATGCACCTCACCCCAGGGTGTGTTGTGTATTTCAACGACGATGGTCTCCACCGCTGAATCCGCTGAATCATAGCAATAGTAAAAGCTGGCTGGATTGAAGCAATAGCCGAAATATCGAAAATGGGTCAGCAACCGAATCGGCCCCTCGGGCGGACGTCCGGTTTTTTCTGCCACCAGATGGCGTACCGCCTGATCGATCGGCTGTTTCGGGTCACCGAAGTGATCTTTGCGGCGAAAATAAGCGATATTCACCCGCTGAAAAGACCAAAGCGGATGATTGTCAAATAAGGTGGGCAATTCATTTAGGTCCAAATACATAAAGAACAGGCGATACCGAAACATGTTCGGTGTCGGCCTGAACCTTCGGTGTCGAACAGTGCCCTCATAGATGCAGCTATGCATGCGTCGCCTTTGTTGCCGGCTAAAGTATTACAAATAATTGCTTTCAATATAAGCACAAAAAAAAAATCGTCAGCACCAAGAAGAAAATTATTTCTACAGCTTTTCAGGGAATGGCTGACGCCGATACAAGATCCGGATAAAAAAAGTTGGGAATCCGTGTCAGAGGGATTTGTCGAAATGCTTGCACACTTCCAATGCGCTTTTGACCCCATCCTCATGAAAACCATATCCCCAATAGGCGCCACAGAAATAGGTGCGCTTGACACCGTTGATCTCTTGATGGCGGTTTCTGGCAGCGAGACTTTCAGGATTATATACCGGATGGTGGTAATGCATTTCTTTGATTTTTTTAGCGGGATCTGCGGCGTCAGGCAAATTCAGCGTCACGCAATATTCGACCGGAGCGCCCAAGCTCTGCAAGATGTTCATATCGTACGTCAGTGCTACCCGTCCCAAATCCTCTTGCGGTATATGGTAATTCCAGCTGGCCCAGGCGGCCTTTTTACGGGGTAAAATCGATTCGTCTGAATGCAGGACCGCATGATTGTCCTGATAGGGGATGGCCCCCAGGATTTCTTTTTCGCTGTCTGTCGGATCCTGCAGCATGGCCAGGGCCTGATCGCTGTGGGTGGCAATCACCACCTGATCAAAATGTTCTGTGGGGCTGTTTTCAGCTTGCACCTCGACGTGATCCGGATGTCTCCGAACGGCTTTCACCGGGCAATTGATTCGGATTTGATCCCGATAGCCCCGGGTGATTGGTTTGACGTATTGTCTGGAACCGCCATCGATGACCTGCCACTGGGGTTGATTTCGCACATTCAGAAAACCATGGTTTTTAAAAAACTGTGCAAAATAAAGGGCAGGGAACTCGTTAAATTTGACGGGATCCGCCGACCAGATCGCTTCGCCCATGGGGATAATGAAATGTTCAACAAAAAGCTTTGAAAATCCCTTTTCAGATAAAAAATTTTCAAGCGTCAGCGTGTAATCGTCACTGTTTAGAAGTTCTTCGGATTCTCGTCGGAATCGAAAAATGTCAAATACCATGCGATAGAACGATGGACGCAGCAGATTTTTTCGCTGGATGAAAAGCGAATTTAAAGAACTGGGGCTAAATTCCAGCCCGGTTTTTTTACATTGCACACTGAAACTCATGTTGGAGGCTTTCCAGGCGACACCCAGGCGTTTCATCAGTTTGACAAAATTCGGATACGTTTTTTCGTTAAATACAATAAAGCCGGTGTCCACGGCATAGGATGAGCCGTTTAGGCTGACATCAATCGTGTTGGTGTGCCCGCCGACGTAATCCTCTGCCTCATAGACCACCAGTTCATGGTCATCACTGAGCAGGTAAGCAGTCACCATGCCTGCAATGCCGGTTCCGATGACAGCGATACGCATGTGGATTCCTCCTCAATGGTTTAGCGATGCATCCGTCCTGTTAATTGATTTAAGCGCTCTCGGCGACCACTCTGTTTTGTTCTCGCAAGCCCTCCGGCAGCCCCCGCAGGTCCCAGACGATACCCAGCCATGAAAGCATCTTGAGCAGGTAATAGGTCATGTCGATTTCCCACCAGTAAAATCCCTGGCGCGCGGTAACCGCATAATGATGATGATTGTTGTGCCACCCTTCTCCCAAGGTAATCAGTGCCAAAACAACATTGTTGCGGCTGGTATCCGGGGTATCATAGCGCCGGCTGCCGATCATGTGATCAAAAGAGTTGATGGTCACCGTTCCGTGAAAAAGCGCCACCGAAGAAATAAAAAAACCCCAGATCAGCAGCTGCGGACCACTGGTTCCCAAGCGGGGTGCATAGATCTGGAGTAGATATCCACCCACAAATAAACTGGTCGCCAATAGAACCGGAATGACAATGTCAAAGCGGTTGATCCAGCGCAGCTCAGGGTATTTCGCCCAATCTTTCACAAATTGCATTTTGGTTGGAAAATTGGCGGGTGACGTTAACCACCCGATGTGGCTCCAGATAAATCCGTGCCGGCTGGGTGAATGGATATCTTTTTCGGTGTCGGCGTAGCGGTGGTGATGGCGATGATGCGCTGCCCACCACAACGGTCCGCGCTGAACCGAGGAGTTGCCGATGGCGGCGAACACAAATTGCCAGAACCGATTGGTTTTAAACGCTTTGTGGGAGAAATACCGATGGTAGAATCCGGTAATGGCAAACATCCGAACAAAATATAGCCCGGCAGCCGTCAAAATGGCAAACCAGCTCCACCCCACCCAGATGACGCCAAAACACATCAGGTGCAATATCACAAATGGAATGATCCGAAACCAATCGACTTTCTTGATCTCAGCGTTCGATAATGGATCAGCAGCAGCTTCTGCGTCGAACCAGCGCCAGAGCGACAACAGAATATTCGATCTTTTAGCGGTATGCCTGACTTTATTCATAAACAAAACGCTTTTGATAATAAGAATTTCAATCTACACTTGTCTATCGGGTGAAGGTTTGGCGGGGAAAGCCCACATCTCCTTTTAAAGGATTTGGACGGCAATTTCAATACCCTTATGCACTTATTTGAGATGATACCGTTCTATCCGAATTGGGCGAAAGTCAAGTTTGCCCGGCTTTCCCGTTAGATCGATTTTTGCTTTGCTCCGTCAAGCGTCCAGGGGCTCGGCTGCCGCTGTCGACCGCTGGCCCTTTAAAATTTTACACCTCTTTTTCACTTTGGTTGCAGGCGATCTGGGTTTTAGAGACGATCAAGATTGGAAGGCAGCCAATAAAAAGAAATGGAGTCGTCCAAGACGGCGGGAATGCCCTGGTGAATGGTTGGAAATTTCGGTTCCACACCAATGGTTTGCTGGATCGTTCCGGGTACGACCGGCAGACGCAAATTCCAGCAGGATATAGCGCCGCTGGGATAGGGATTCGCCTGGGCGGTTAATGCGAAGAGCACATCTAAAATACGGGTGCCCGCATACGAGATGGTTCGCGGAATGTGCGTCACGCGCAGCCGTGGATAATAGGTTTGCACCGTTTCAAAATATTCATTCCAGGTGCAGGATAGCTCATCGGCCACCACCCAGATCCCCGATCGATCGTTTTGGGCGGCATGGATCAGGGCCCGGGCCGCGTCATAGACATGGATATGGGCAAAGGGGTTTTCGCCTCTTCCCGGGAAAAAGACCTTGCCGTGCCGAACCTGATCAAACAACAGGCTGTGGGCCCCGTAAACATGCGGCAGACGCAGAGATACAAAGCAGATGCCGGCAGTGGCGGCCATCTCTGCCAGGCGCTGTTCGGCCTCGAGCTTGGCCCGTCCGTAACCGGACTCCGGTGCAGGTTGCGTCTGTTGATCGATCGGCTGGGAGCGATCCCCGAAGACGAGCAGACTGCCGCCAAACACAAAGATTTTGACATGTGCTTTGATGGCGGCCTGCATGAGATTCATGGAGCCCCTGACAATGGATGGATACAGACGCGGATAGGGTTCAAAAGCAGCCCGCGCCCCCAGATGAATGACGGTATCAACCCCCTTAAGTATACGATCCAGGCTTTTGGGGCTGCGGATGTCGGCCTGCATGATGTCGGCTTCCAGATTTCTGAGCATCAGCCCGCGCACAGGACGCCTGACCATCAGCCTGGGGCGCATGCCCCGCTCTGCCAGTTGCCTGGAGACTTCGATGCCGATAAATCCGGTGGCCCCGGTAACCAAAACTTTTTGCACCATTGGGATTCCCATTACCTAAAGGTTCTCAGAGCACTCATGCCCCCATCGATGTGAATAATCTGACCGGTCATCCAGGCGCTGTCATCCGACAGTAAATGCACGGCTAAACCGGCAATTTCCGACGCTGTTCCGATCCGCTTTAAGGGATGGCGATCCGCCGATACCTGACGTTTTTCTTCACTGGACAATAAATTTTGGGCCAAAGGCGTATCGGTCAGGGAAGGGGCGATCGCATTAAACCGGATACGGGGCGCAAATTCAGCGGCCAATGATCGAGTTAATCCCTCCACGGCCGCTTTGGCGCCGGCAACGGAGGCATGAAATGGCATGCCGGTTTTTACGGCCACCGTGCTAAAGAGGACAACAGCGGCGCCGGTTTTAGATTTTTTTAGACGGGTTAAGCAGGCTTGAATGGTCTTCACCGCACCCAAAAAATTAATCTGCAGATCTTTTAAAAAATCATCGATGGTTAGACGCTGAAAGGGCTTGAGCCGGATGGTTCCCGGACAGTAAACCATTCCATCCAGCACTTCTGGGAGGTCTTCGAGATTAAGCGGGTCCGCCTCCACATCCAGCGCAAAATGATGCACGCGGCCGAGGCCGGCCAGTGGATCATTGGTTCGTGAACCCACGTAGATTTCGTTCCCTTTTTCATGAAGCGCTTTGACAATTTCCAGACCAATGCCGGAACTGCCACCCGCAACAAAAAAACGGTTCATGTCCATCTTTCGCCCTCCTCAAATTGTCGATTTTTTGTTTTTCAATAAGCCGGCATCTTCGTTGACGGCAAATTCAGTCACTGCACGGAAAATTCAAATTCACTGATTTTTCTGCCGCATTTCACTTTGGCGCATCGGCATCGAGTCGATCAATTCAAAAACCGCTGCGATATCGACCTGATCATTACGCTTCAGTTTTGTGCTGCCATCTTTGCCCACCAGAATGAGGCTGAATGTATTTCGGGGTACGCCAAAGTGATCGCGTATCGAATCGGCCTGCTGGCGGTCTAAAGATGTCGTGTTCATTCGGGAAGGGCCTTGTGCCAGCACTTCAAAAACAACCAAATCCCGATCTTCCACTTCAGCTTTTTGAGCCATGAGTTGGTTCTGTAGATTTTTGAAAAGCGGATAATTGCCATCCGGAGCAAAAAGAAAAAGCAGTCGGTTTTTCCACTGAAACTTCGTTAAATCCATTGACACCGCCTCCTCGGGGGCACAAATGGCAAAAATAATAAAAATGGAACAAATAACGGCCAAGGCTTTCACCATTGAATTTCGTCCTCCCTTTTACTGAATTCTGTTTGCAAATTCTAATTTACTGCGCATTATTGGATATATCATAAGTCTGTACACTCTATTGTAAAGATCTTTTATGAAACCGTAGTTTGAATCGCCAAAACCTTGGCGCTCACGAAAGCCAATGAAACCCATCACCATCGGATTTTCAATCCATCGGCCGGAAGTTATCGGCATAACCGCGGATTTAATGCAGCGCCACGATGTCATTTTCCTGGAAGAACCGCCGGCAAACGGATTACAAGCAATGCTTCAGGGCTCACTGTCCATTGATGACTATTTATTGCCGGCCGAGGTTGAATACCCTGAATTTAGCCGCCGCATGTGTCGCCTACTGCGTGAGCTTCATCGGAATGGGAAGAAAATCGTTCAGGTGGAGCCGTTTTTACAAAATCTTCTGGCGATTCATACCTTTTTTTCACAGGGCCATCGCCCCCATGAACTGAAGCCGGAATCACTTCGCTATCAGGTATATTCAGCGGAGCGAGATGCCACCAAAGCACTCTTAGATTATTATCAGATCGTGATGAGCGGCTCATTTCAGGCCGCAATTAGGGCCATCATCCAGTTTGCGCGCTTCGATGCGGCCCGATTTCGATTGCGTGACGCCATGCGGGCCCGGGCGTTAGCCGCTGAATTGAAAAAAGGGTCAGCCGCATACATTGAAGCCGGTGCGATTCACTTTTCATTATACCATTTGCTCAGAAAAAGGATGCCAAAGCCGGTTCAACTAAAACCCGTATTTTTAGCCCATAAAGCGCTGAAAACCCTTGGCGTGAAGGGACACCTGTTCGGACCCGGTGATCAGTTGACCCTTACCTATGTATTTCATCCAACAGTCGATGGAACCTTAAAAGAAGCATTGCTGGCAGCCCGATCATTGATTTATTCGAAATTGATTGAAAAGGAAGAAGTGTCGGCCGATTTGGCAACGTTTCCGCATGTTCGCAACGAGCTCGCCTGTATTCGAACGGTCAAGCTGCTGACTTTGGATGACTGCGATCGACTGTTTCCACTGATCCGTCGCATTAAAACCGCTCACGCCCGGCAGCTTGTCAACGATTATCTAGTCCGCGTTAAAAAGCTCAGCCGGCAAAACCTAAACCGTCAATCATTACAATGGCAGACTTTAGGAGAAACGATTTGAAATGAAACCGATACCGTTTAACCCGCGAAAAGATCTTGCGCCTGTCGTATTCGACACCAAAATCTGCCGTTTGGCAACCGAAATAAAACGATTGGGAATTCCCTGGCAACCGCATGTGGGATGCTTCGTATGGGATCCGGATAAACATATCAAAGCCGACTCTCCATTTCCCCACAGAATTTATTTTATTCTCAGTCTGCCGAGGTTTATGGCCATATTCGGCAGTATTGAAGCGATTGCTGAAAAACTGGTATGGCTGCCGACCTGGCACCAGGCCCGGTTGCTGTGCGAACAACTGGGTGTGCCCGATGAAGTCGTGGCAAATATTTGGCAAAGCCAAACGCCGCCTTCCGCGGGTGAAGAATTGCGGGAAATCTATGAGTTGCTAATGGGTGTGCTTAAAAAATAACCCTCATGTTAGAAGCCATGTTATTGGAGAAAAACGCCATGCAACCATCGAAACTGGACAACCGAATTAAGCATATCTGCGAAGCCATCATCGCAAAAAGACTGGGAGATACATCTACCTTGCCAGAAAAGCTGGCCGATTATGTATTTAACGTTTACAGTGAATTCATTGCAATTTATTTAAACGTCTTGCGACAGAAAGAAGGCAAACCGCAGGAATGGGTTCCCGAAACTCTCTCTGTTGATCCGGCATTAGTTGATGACATGCGGCATTTTTTTTCGGATTATCAGCATATCACCAAAGCCTTTCTCGCCCTGAATAAGCAAATAGATGAACTGCGCGGAATTGACAAAGACAAACAGCCGAATTTGTACCAGCACAAGGTGGCCAGCATTTTAGGCCATGGACACCGCTAACCGCTTAGGTGCCGTTTGACCGGAGGTTTAGATGAAATCAGCAGATGTAGACGTTGTCGTCGTCGGTGCCGGCCTTGCCGGATTGTCCTGTGCAAAACACCTCATGAACAACAGCGTGTCTTTTGTCGTCCTTGAAGCCGATCAGCGAATCGGTGGCCGCCTGAAAACCGATGTGTTGGATGGGTTTATATTAAACCACGGATTCCAGGTGTTGCAAACCGCATACCCCGAGGCCCGGCGCCAGTTAAACTATCGTCGCCTCGAGCTGAAACCGTTTGCTCCGGGGGCAATGATCCGCATGGGAGGCAGATTTTTTCGCGTTGCCGATCCAAGGCGCCGTCCCCAGGACATTTGGAGCTCGCTAACGGCGCCGATTGGCACGTTTACAGACCGTCTGCGGATGATTCGGATGGCTTCAAGCGCCAAGCGGGGAAGCGTTTCCAGCCTGTTTCAGAGCCCGGATATGACGACGCTTGAGTTTTTGCACTCCCAGGGCATTTCCGAAAAAATGATTGAGCGATTTTTTAAGCCCTTTTTCGGGGGCGTATGCCTGGATCCGGGTATCCAGGCATCAAGCCGTGTGTTCAAATACGTCCTGCGCGTCTTTGCCGAGGGCAATGTCGCTTTGCCCGGCCAGGGTATGGGAGCTATCGTGAGTCAACTCGCCGAGGGTTTGCCTCAGGAGGCTATCCAAATCGGGACCAGGGTCGAATCGATCCACCCTGGCGGTGCGGTTTTAACATCCGGGCAAACAATCAAATGCCGCGCAGTGGTGTTGGCAGCCGAAGGCCCGCAGACGCTGCGTTTGCTGGGAAAACCCGCATCGATTGTCTCCCAGGGCGAATTATGTCTCTATTTTGCAGCCCCAAATGCGCCGATCAAGGATCCCTATCTAATCCTCAACGGCGAAGGGACCGGGTTGATTAACAGCCTGAGCGTTCCCAGCATTGTCGCACCATCATATGCGCCGGCCGGGGAAGCGCTGATATCCGTGGTGCTTCTGGGGCATTTAGCCTTAGACGACAGGAGCGCTGAATCTGTGGTGCGAGAAGAGCTAACCGACTGGTTTGGGCCCGTGGTCAAAGAATGGCGTCATTTGAAAACCTACCGCATTGAACATGCCTTGCCCGCACAGCCGCCGCCGATGCCGGACCCCACCTTACCAGCAAAACCGGTAATGCCGGGTGTTTATGTTTGTGGTGAGTACCAAAGCGTTCCGGGGATTCAGTGGGCCCTGCTTTCCGGTCGACATGTCGCCGAAGCGGTAATCAAGGAACTTGGCGAAAGTTAGTCGGACCGCCAGCATAAATTTCAGCGGCACACTGAATCTAACTTCCTCAGCAGCATATTACGTGTGCAAAATATCCGGCAGCGGCTCAACAAGCCCATCAATCCAGCGACGTGGAAATTTTTCAATCCCTTCGGACGCCCCCAGAAGCGCCCCGAGGACTGCACCGCGCGCGGCATTGTCCCCGCCAAGGTTGGTATTGACGATCAGTGCATTTTGCGGGTCATCGTGGTATTTTAATGCCAGATACACAACTGCCGGAATTGAGTCCTCTACATAGCAGGCCGTGCTGAAGCGCGGACCCACGACCCAATCGTCAGGATCATCGAGCCACCTGATAAATGGATGCCCAACCAGCGGATTTTGCTGTTTTTCAATTTCCTCAATGATGGCTTCTTTCAGCGGGGCGCCATTGAGCACTTTCAGTAAAATATCAATAAACAATGATCCGGCAGCTTCCATTTTGAAACCGGGGTGTGTCAGCGCCAGGTGGGCCAAAGCGGCCTCACGGGCTTTACGGGGCCGATTGAAATAAAAAACAACGACCGGAACCATTCCCACCAGGCCGCCGATATGCTTTTCTGCGACACCGCATCGGTGGGCCGGCAGACCCCTGGCATAGTTTGCGAAGAAATTGCGATGGCACTCCTCGATGTAGGTATCCTGATGGTTACCCGAAGTGGTCATGAAGACGATGTACCGTCTCAGGAAATCGTCGGCGTCGTAAGTGCCGGTTTGGTTTATCGATTCAATGAGCAGCCGGCAAATTATGACATTTAACGTGTTCTCCCCGGCTTTAAGAAACTGGTGATAATGAATGCCCTTTTGCCCCCAGTATGGGGCTTGATCGTGCAGAATTTCGCCTTTTGAGTTTGGCGTCTTGTAGCTGGAACGCCAGAGAATGCTGTCCGGGTGCGGGTTGCGAGGTGCCAAGTAGTCCGTCACCCGGCCATAATCCTGATAAAGTGCCTGGCGATTGTAATACCAGTGAACGGGCATCGCCAGTGCATCGCCGATGCACAGGCCGTAAAGGGCGCCACGGGATTTCGCCTGAATGGAATTCGTCATTGATAGCCTGCCGGTTTATGTTTAGGTGATTATTAAGGGATGAGCAGCAGACCGAATTTGGGTATGCGGCTCCAGAAACAATCGACACCCTACGATAAGTACGGTCGACACTCCGGACAAGCTCAAACAGAAAAAGGCGTTGCCGAATCTTTTGCGGCGTACCGAGCGACAGGTGTTATCCCTTATGTTGCGCTTCGGATTTTTTATTGCAAAAAATGAATACGTGATTACCCTGCTCCTATCATACAAAATTGATCTCAATAAAAAAAATGGGAGATAATCATGAAAGTAAATTTAAAATGTTTTTCGACTCTGGTCGATATAGACGCATGCGATTATAAAGACAGCACTCCATATGATTTGACGGACGGTCAAACCGTTCAGGATCTGATTGACCACGCGGGGATTGCCAGAGAAGACGTAAAGATTGCCTTTGTAAACAGTCGGATAGTCGATTTGGATGCGGTCCTATTCGACGGGGACCAGGTTGGGTTGTCCCCGGCTGTCGGAGGAATGTAAGTCTTATCCGATCAAGTAAATGCCACCAAATTCTAATGATGACACGGTTCAGGCCGATCCGTAATTAGGACACTCGCAAGGCGCGGTTCTGTAAATCCGCGCCTTTTTTGGGTGAGGCACCCCATTTCAGACAAAAATTCACGTTTAATCGATTTCAAGCTGTCCGTGTTGGAGGACATTTAGACCGCGGCACAGGACATCGCCTCCTCGATGTCATCTTCCGTGATGCCCAGAAGATGAAAGACATGGTTGAAACGCGCGTGGGACAGGGCCACATTGGCGACCCGATCCAATGCCTTTTTTGCATTGTAGGCAATTCCCAGACCTGCCTGGGTCAGCATTAATGCATCATTGGCACCGTCGCCGACGGCGACCACCTGGTCCAGCGGAATGCCCGCATCACATGCGACTCGGTTTACAAGGCGGGCTTTTTGAGCGGCGGTGACGATATCCCCCTGAACCTTTCCGGTGAGGCTGCCGTTTTCGATCTCCAAGCGGTTGGCAAATGCAAAATCCAGATTGAATTTTTCCTTCAACCCGTCGGCGAAGATATCGAATCCTCCGGAAACGATGCCGAGTTTGAACCCCAGCCATTTGAGGGTTGTTAAAAGCTCCTCCGCCCCCTGGGAAAGCGTCATTTGATTTCTGATCTCCATCACATCTGCTAGTGGCAGACCCCTGAGCATGGCCACCCGTTGCCTGAGAGATTCTTCAAAATCAAAGTCGCCGCGCATCGCCTTATCCGTGATTCTGGCAACTTCCCGATGGACACCCATTTTGCGGGCCATTTCATCAATGCCCTCCATTGCCACCAGGGTGCTGTCCATATCAAAGCATATCA
>WOR8_10001555_pt1 | contig 32466 bp, 35 predicted proteins | sample DeeMarSeWOR38_10_FD_19890 | JGI IMG/M metagenome (IMG submission 19890) | reverse complement strand
TAAAAGACAAAGAGATTTTTGAAAAATCACTTGAATATGTAGCATCCCTCGCAAATATTGAATTAAAGAAAAAATAATAGAAAATCCTCTAATATGCTTTGTGTCATTATTTTCACCTTGGATAAATAAGAACATTCCACAAAATCGTTCGTAACCACATCTCAACACGTCGATATCTCTCTTTTATGCAGAACAGATATTCACCAAATCTTCTCTTTGTACCAGAGAAGATTGCTTCTACGATACACCGCATGGTGTATCTGACTTTCTCTTTCCATCTCTTAATATCTTTTTTTTGCTCAAGAACTGCTTTCTTTCTACTAATGGATCCTCTGGAACGACCCGTAGAGTTTTTACGTACTGGAATACCAGGTATAGCTCCTTTTTTTGTGATCTCATTGAAGCAATCTTTGGAATCGTACCCGCCATCACCAAGGATGATACTGATCTTCAACCATTTACAACGTTTTAAAATACGTTTTAGCTGTGGTGAATCAAAGGAAAAGCCATTGGTAATAATGCAATAAAGGATTTTCTTTGATTCTAAATCCACAAAGATATGTATCTTTTTGAAATCACGTTTTTGTGCAAGTTTCCGAAAACGTATTTGAACCCAAACGCCCTTTTGTTGTGTTTTGATCCCGCTTGAATCTATCCCCGCAAGTTGGATTTCAGATGGAGTCAACCATCTGTTGACTTGTGAAAGAAATCCAACCTGTAGATGCTGCATAGTTCGTTGAATGGTTTTGTAGCTTGGTGCACGTTTCATTCCAAGAATCTTGTATATTCCCAGGTTTTTTGTTGCACTGGCAATTCCACGATAGGAAATTCCAAACATGATCTTCAACAGAAGAATAATTGTTAATTCTGAAAGACGGAACTCCCGTCTTTGAACTGGTTTATCCAGTTTGCTGAATACATTTTGAAGATTTATTACATGTTTGTATTCATCTTGTCTATGGGCATCATATTGTGCCCATGGAACACTAACTTCTTTATACCTCCTCCATTCTTTAGGTTTTGAACTAGTTTGTTGCATCCCGTTACCCAATGGCATATAAAATAAAAAGAAAGATTTTTGGTAAAAAATGACAATATGAATTAATAATTCATTTATTTACTAAAATCTTTTTGGCTTATGTTTCTGATAACAGTCCCTACAATAAACAGGTCTTGTTCCATCTGGCTTGAAAGGGACTTCAGTTGTTTTTCCACAATCTGCACAAGTAACCTCATGCATTTCCCGAGGGCCACGATTAAACCCTCTACCTCTATTATCTCTATACATATATCTTATTTTCCTTTGGTAGTTTTAAAAGACCAATGTAGATATGATATATAAGTATATCCTAATAGTCAGATTTTTAATTTAAGAGATTTTTCAGTAAGAGTTATTCATCAAAATTTACCGGATCAGCAATTAAACCTTTGATTTCACCTTTGTCTATTTTAATAATCATATCACTTTCAATATCTTTTGAAGAATCACTTATCTTAAAAAATGATAAATCATCATTATAGTTACCATTTCTAATTTCCCTTTCTTCTTTCAACATAAAAATTAGTATGATTAATCCAATCAATGTGATTATCCAAATAACTACTAGAGCAAATAGATCAAGATATTGTTCACCGAATCTATTTATGTTTACAAGTACAGATTTACTTTCGCTAAAAAAAGCAATAAAAGTTCTATATGTTACAAGCAGTAAGCAACTTATTCCAATGATATAACCTGGTATAATCAATAGTTTATTTTTGATTCTATCTGCCTCCCCAGGGCATCTAAACTTTAATAATAGAACCAAATATAAATGTTGCTAATTAAATATTAAAATTAATAAAAAATGAAATAAAAAATAAAAGAAAGAAAAAAATATATTATTGATTTATTTTCTTCTTATTTTTTTCCTTTTTCTGGTTTTGAAAGTATCAAGAAAAGCAGTAGTAGCATTAGTCCAAGTAGTAGTATTATTATGATTATGAAATTGTTCTGCTCTGGGATGTCTTCTTCATCTAGTTCAATTGTTACATCGATTGTTGAAACCGTTTCACTGTCAGATGCTGAAACATTAATTGTATACTCACCAGGGCCAGTCCATCTGTGACTAATATTAAATAATTCTCCTGAGTTCATAAAGATACTTTCGTCAATTTTTCCATCAGCCCAATCAATGATATATTTGATTTTGTCGTTGTCTTTATCAGTTGAAACAATTGAAAACAGATAGTCTACGTTGGTAACTCCCTTAATTGGTCCTGTAACATTTGGTACCGATGGTGGATTATTTGGTTTGACTACGACTGCTGTAGTAACGTCTGAATCAGTCTTTCCCTTGTCATCTGTTACCTTTAATATGACTGTATAAGTACCTGGGTGTGAGTAATTATGTGTTGTAACTTCGCCCATTGAGGTATTTCCGTCACCAAAGTCCCAGTGCCATTCATGTAAGTAACCGTCATAATCATAACTTAAGGATCCATCAAATTCGATTTCCTCACCTAACGATCCAATATATGATTCTCCTGCTGATAAATCTGCTACTGGAGGTAAATTTTGTTTTTCAGGCGGGCTTTTTCTACCACTCTTTATTGGTTCTGTTTCTTCTTCGATTTCTATGAATGAAAAGACAACGGTTACATATTTGTCATCATCCATTGTCAGTGATTTTGGATTATCACAATCAGAACAGTTTTCTCCCCAGTGGCTAAATTCCCAACCTTCACCAGATATTGGTGTAAGATTTACAATATCTTCATATGTGTAAAAGCTTTGTTCGGGATCAACATCAACGCTTCCATTTCCAATTATTTCTATTGTTAAAACATATTCATCTTCAATGAAATTTGCTATAACACATTTGTCACTGTCCATTACGATACTTTCAGGATTACAATAAGAGTTCAGGTCTCCCGTCCACTCGCTAAAGCTTGAGCCTGCGCAAGCAACAGCTGTTAAATCAACAACATCGCAGCATGAATAACACTCATCAATTGGTTCTAAATCAACAGATCCATTACCATTAATATTTATTGTTAGTGTAAAACATGCATCACTTACATCAAAAAAGGCTATTCTTCCAGGTTCATCTGACCAGTCCCATTCATCTCCTTCTAACATTCCAAGCTGAATGCTCCAAGTACCAGTCTCTGCCGAGCAATCCAAGAAATAAGAACTAAATACTTCATATTGTGATTCTTCTGAACAGTGTACGACTTCTCCAGTTGGGTCAATTATTCTTAATTTTAGGAGATTGTCATATCCAAAAGCTTCTGCCATACCATATACAGTTTCGCATTTTGAAAAGAAATCCTTTTCAGTTTCAAAATCTTCTTCAAAAGTTCCTAGTGTCAGCAATGATACAGCTTTTTTTGAGATTTTTCTATTTTCTATTTTCATTTTTCCCACCTACTGCTCCTAGTTTTGTAAGTCACCTTATTAACGTGTTTTTGTACAACTGTTACCCAGTTTCTTTACAGTAGTTATCTGAAAAATCCCACAGCACAATCTTTAACAAAAAAGATATATTTATTAAATTATTTTATAAAAAATTAGTTTTAAAAATATGCTATTAGTATGGATATTGTTTACCTAGCACTTCGGTAGAACTCAACGCAGCAATCGCACCTTCTGCACAAGCAGTAACTACTTGTCTTAGTCCACCAGTGATATCACCTGCTGCAAATACACCTTTTATATTTGTTCTTTGCTTCTTATCAACAATAATAAAGCCTCTTTCATCAAGCTTTACTCCAAGTTCCTTTGCAAAATGATTTTGAGGCTCTTCACCAATAGAAATGAAAACACCATCAACTTCAAGATTTGATTTATCACCAGTCTTAACATTATTAAGTTGAAGATTTGTTACATTTTGATCTCCATTTATCGATTCTACATGCGTATCATAAATAATTTTTACACCTTTCTCAACTGCTTCATTTTTGTAAGCATCCTCTGCACGTAATGTTTCACGCCTATGAATTACAAAAACTTCCTCACAACCAATCTGTTTTAAGAAAATCGATTCAATAAGAGCGGTATTTCCTCCGCCAACAACAGCTACCTTTTTTCCTTTGAAAAAGAATCCATCACAAGTGGCACAATATGAAACCCCCTTGCCGGTAAGTTCCTTTTCACCAGGTGCATTAAGTTTTCTATAATCTGTACCAGTGCAAAGTATGATTGCTTTTATATTGTATGTTTCTTTATCAGTTACAATCTTGAACTTATCTTTTAATTTTTCAATTTTGTTTACTTCTTCATTGAAATGAATATCAGCATAATTGCTTGCATGCTTCTTCATCTTATCCATTAGATCCATACCAGAAATCGACTCAAAACCAGGAAAATTTTCAATCTTTGGTGAGACATTTGCAAGGCCGCCACCAAAGCTTTTTTCAAAAATAACCGTTTTTATTCCGGATCGGACTGCATAGATTCCTGCGGTATAACCTGCAGCACCTCCACCAATTATTGCTAATTCATATTCCATATTAATCCCTAATGACCTTTTCATTTAAAATTTTGTAGGCCTCTTTAGGTGATTCTATGTTTTGTAACATTTTTTCAAATGGACATAAACCATCACCAGTTCTATTTTTGATAAAAGGGATAATTTCATCTGTTTGACAGGGAATTCCTCCGATTATAAGAATAGCGATTGCTGTTTTTGTTGCTTGAGGTGAATAAACACCTCTTACATTTGAATATCTACAAAGAAAAGCAGAAGCTTTACCTAGTATTCTATCTCCAATTACCTTTCCTTCTAAATCGTCTCCAAGTTCATCAATAATTCTCATGAAAGGTTTTACACCATCTCCTTTTCTATAGTTTAAAACTTTACCATCACTAATTACAACTATAGAATAATCCTCAGAGGATAATATTTCTCGTGCAAGATTTATATCATCAATTGTCTCATCAGTTATATTCATCAAATTCCTCTAATTTCACATATATCAAAATAAGATTTAATCTCTTCTAAAGTATCAATTAATATTTTATCAGAATATGGTGGTTTACATTCCAATTCATTGGATATCATTGGAGAAATTGGTTTAAACTGCTGAAGATAAAATTTTTTAGAGTTTTTTAGCCATTTACCAATTTCAATTATATCATTTTTTGTAAGCAATCCAGGAACAAAAGTAGTTCTGAATTCATAATCTATCTTTGAGTTCTGTAATATTTTTATTGATTCTTCTATTTTTTTTATATCTACTTTTACATTTGTAAGTTTTTCATACTTGTTTTTTGGAGCCTTTATATCCATTGCAACATAATCAATCAGTTTTTTTTCAATAAGCTCTTCTAGTTTTTCAGGAAATGTTCCATTTGTATCAATCTTAACTAGATACGACATTTTTTTTAATTTCAGACAAAAATCAAAAATGTCTTCCTGCATAAGAGGTTCACCACCAGTTATTACTACACCATCAAGCAGCCCCTTTCGTTTATCAAGAAAGGAAAAAACCTCTTCTGCAGGAATTATCTTAACATTTCCTAGAACTATGTCTCTGTTGTAGCAACATCTAAAGTTACATCCAATTGTCCAAACAATAGCACTAATCTCGCCTGGATAATCAAGTAGTGATGTCTTCTGAATGCCACCAATCTTCATAATTTTTATTTTATTTCTTTTCTTTCATATCAAAGACTCTGCGATCTTTAAACTCTTGTTGTTTACCACGGTTCCACTGATTGACAGGTCGCAAGTATCCTACAACACGAGAATAAACCTCGCATTTTGTTCTTTTCTCCTCAAGGTCTTTATCCATTTATTCTACCTCCTAGCAACTACATTTATTTTTTTGTTATAGCCTATTTCTTCATCACATTTAGGACAATACTCATGTTTACCAGAGATATATCCATGCTCTGGACAGACACTGAATGTCGGTGTGAGAGTATAATATGGAAGAGTGTAGTTTTGGGCTACCTTTCTTATGAGTTTTTTAACTGATTTTGGGGAAGGGTCTTCCTCACCAAGAAAGATATGAAGTACTGTTCCTCCAGTATATTTTGATTGTAGAGTATCTTGAAGGTCCAATGCTTCAAATACATCACTTGTGTAACCAACTGGAAGCTGGGTTGAGTTTGTGTAATATGGTTCAACACCTCTACCGCCATTTCCCCCATTATATTTTTCTTGATTATATATTCTTATATCTGGAAAACTAGCTTTATCAACACGACTCAAGCGATATGAAGCACCCTCAGCAGGTGTTGCCTCAAGGTTGAAGATATCACCAGTTTCCTCCTGATAGGAGGCAATTCTATCGCGCATATGATCAAGGACCTTTTCAGCAAATGCCTTTCCTTCCCTATCACCAATACTTTTGTTCATGAAATTAAGAAGAGCATCGTTCATTCCAATAAGACCTATCGTTGAGAAATGATTCTTCCAGTATTCACCAAATGTTTTCTTTACATCCTGAAGATAAAACCTTGAATAAGGATGAAGACCACTATTTGTCAGATTTTCAATGATTTCTCTTTTTATTTTAAGGCTTTGTTTGGCAAGTTCCATAACATCATCAAGTCTTCTGAAAAAATCATTATCATCTTTAGCAAGATACCCGATTTGTGGAAGATTTATTGTAACAACACCAATTGAATTTCCACACCAACAAGGTTTCCCATTTCTCCTCACATATATAGTGTGATTCGGAACCTCTAGACAAAAAACATTTCCTTTATAATGCTTTCTTTCTATGCTCTTTTTCCTTAATCTAAAATGTTTTGATTTACGATGAACACCAATTGTATATACAATTTTTGATGTTATTATTCTTCCATTTAGTTTTGAAATATTTTTATCCATCACTTTTATAGTAGCAAGCCAACCTAGTTTTAAAACAACCTCTTGGAAATCATCTGCTAATTTTTTAGAAGAAGTCCAATAATTGATTTGTCCTGTGCTTTGTCGTTCATATCCCTCTCCTTTTACCATCCAATCAAATAAAATTCTTAATTTTTTTCTTGTTAAGTCTTTGATTTCACGAGGGATGAACTTTGTATACTTATCACCAAATTGTTTTAGATAGGTCCAAAGTTGTTTATTACAAATAACAAAATTAGCCTTACCATTTAAAGTATAATTAAAAGGTAAAGAATCTAATACTCTCATAATTTCCTTTCTTTTTTGTTTATTGATTTGAGAGATGATTACTCTGTATCCATGGGTTTTAGCATTTTTTTCATTATCTGTACATCCTTCAGCTAACCAGAAACCGAAGAACTTCAACCAATCATCCATTTTTATTTTCAAAGGAGGGGTTTCATATCTAACTCTTAATCTCTCTTTATTACCATATTTAGAGTTTTTACAAATATTATGAATTGTTACAGGATTACAATTGAACTTCTTAGCAAGTTGATATATGCTTTTTCCTTTTCTTTTTGATGCTCTTATAGCTTCTATTTCATTATCAGAAAAATGAGAAATAGGACCTGAACCACCTAAAATCCGAACTGGTGGCAATTCAAAGTAATTTTTTTTCGTACAGTTCCAAACCCCTTGCTTAGGAATACGATGAGTATTAGGAATGAAATCTTTTGCCTCTACAAATTTTCTTTCCTTCGTCCATGTATTATCCACTAACATTCGATGATTTGGAGTAACCAATAAATCTAAAGATCTTGACTTAAAATGATACATTTCATCATCATAATCGTATGCAAAAAATCTTGTTGGTTTATGTAACTCGATTTCATTATTTCTGGTTAAAGTAAAAACTTTTTCATTTTTATTTACATCTTTAAAAAATTTCCAACCGTTTTCAGTAAGTACTTCGGTTTTTTCATCATAGCAGCCTGTTTTTGGATTTGCACCAAATAGACCGCCTCCCCTCTTTCTTAGCTCCTTGTTTGAAAGACGAAGTCTGCAACACATGCTTCTTGCATCTTCTGGCTTCATGTCACTGTTTATGAAATTTGAAAAATAAGGTATTCCATATTTTGCAGTCATCTCCCAAATAGGATCCAGTCCGTCATTGTTCCAGTTGAAATCCTTTGTAATATTATATGTTGGTATTGGAAATGTAAACGGTCTACCTTTTGCATCACCTTCATACATTATTTCTGCAAATGCATGATTTATCATGTTCATTTCATCTATAAAATCACTGTAGTTGTCATCTTTTAGGTTTCCGCCAATAATTGCTGGTTCATCATTCATGTAACTTGGTACAGTCAGGTCAAGGGTGATATTTGTAAATGGACTTTGAAATCCAACTCTTGTTGGAACATTCATATTGAACAAGAACTTCTGCATTTCTTGCTTTACTTGATTATAATTCAGACCGTCGAATCTAATAAATGGTGCAAGCAAGGTATCAAAATTTGATAGTGCCTGAGCACCCGCCGCTTCCCCCTGTAATGTATATAGGTAGTTTACAATCTGCATCATAGCGGTTCCAAAGTGTTTTGCTGGTTTGCTTTCTATTTTTCCAGATACTCCTTTAAATCCTAGAAGAAGAATATCTTTAAGGTCCCATCCAACACAATAGGCACCAAGTGTTCCTAGATCATGGATATGCATAATTCCATTTGTATGAGCTTCCCCGATCTCCGGTGGATAAATCTTGTTCAACCAATAATGAGAAACTATGTTTTCTGTTGCGTAAACATTCAGACCTTGAAGTGAGTAGCTCATGTTACTGTTTTCATTTACCTTCCAGTCCATCATACTTAGATAACCGTCAACGACATCGATATCCTTTAGAAGTCCACCAATCTCACGAATGTCCTGATGCTGTTTTCTGTAAAGGATGTATGCTTTTGCAGTCTTTGCATGACCCTCTTCAATTAATGTTTTTTCAACAATATCTTGAACTTGTTCGACTGTTGGAATTTCTCCTTTTTTTAGTTCCTTTTCTAGTCTTTCAAGTACTCTGTCAGTAAGTTCTCCTGCTTTTTTGTGGTCTTTTCCACCTACTGCTTGAGCTGCCTTCCATATTGCATTTGTAATTTTTATTGGATTAAAATCAGATACTTTCCCATCTCTTTTGCTTATTTTCCTTATCATTTTTTTACCTCTCCTGTTGTTTGATTGAGTAGATTTTTAACCTCTTTTTCAAAACTAGATAAATCTGTAAATGATCTATAAACAGAAGCAAACCGAATATATGCCACATGGTCTACTTCCTTTAGTTTGTCCATAACATATTCCCCAATTTCTTTACTTTCAATTTCTTCTTTACCTGTCCTTCTTATTTTTTCTTCAATTGAAACTAGTACATCTTCAATTGTTTCAGAGTCAATTGGACGCTTTTCTAAAGCTTTCATTATTCCTTTTTTGATTTTATTTCTGTCAAATTTCTCTAAACGTCCATCTTTCTTTTTAACATATATGGGGGTTAATTCAATGTATTCATAAGTAGTGAAACGTTTGTTGCATTTGAGACACTCCCTTCGTCTTCTAATCGACAACGTTCCCGTATCGCGGGAGTCAGTTACTTTCGTCTCAATATGGTGGCAGTAAGGGCATTCCATCCAACACTCTCCAGTGGGCCTCCAGATACAATATATTGTATCCCCAAAATATAAACCTACACTATATAGTATAATTACAGGATATTTAAACCTTTTGATTTTTACCTGTTTTTTCTTTAAATACTCACTTATTTTTGCATGATTTTTTAATAGAATTTATAATTAATGTTACAAATTTAATAAAAATCATAAATAAATTTTAAAAATTGTAATAAATTGTTTAAATTTCAAGGATTTTTAAAGAATTTACTGCATTTTTTACCAAATTTTTTACATCAATTTTGCTTTCTTCCTCTAAAATCTTCTCTAATTTTGCCATTGTTGAGGGTTTACTTGGAACAGCACTACAACCATCAGTAGGAAGTATAGAAAGCGGGTATGCGTCAATTTCTTTTGCAATTTTTATTACATCTTCCTTATCAAGACCAATCAAGGGCCTTAAAATAGGAATCTTAACTGCATTATCTATAACTTTTATATTTTGAAGGGTTTGAGAAGCAACCTGACCAAGAGAATCTCCCATAATAATTGCATCAGCCCCTTCCTTTTCTGCAATTTTCTCTGCAAATCTTAGTAATGTTCTCTTACAAAATACACATGTATATTTATTATTACAAAATTGTTTAAAAGAACCAAGACTCTCTCCATGAGAAACCACATAGACCTTTATAGGACATGACATAATTTTTTTTAGATAACCTACTAGAAGAGTGAAGTTTTCAATTTCCCTTTCATCTGTAAAAGGTCTAATATCCCCATGAACAAGAATAATTTCATCTGCATTTTTAGAAAGTAGATACGTTGCAACAGGTGAATCAATTCCACTAGAAATTAGAGATACAAATTTCATGATGTTTCATTAGAGATATATTCAAGGTATTCATTAAGTCCACCTTTAATAGGAATTACTATAATATCCGGTAATTCATAAGGATGAAGAGTTCTAATTCTATTTATTGTCTTGTCAACATTTTCATCCCGAGTCTTTGCAATAAATATGCATTCCTCATCTTCTTCTTTTTTACCTTCCCAGCGATAGACAGATTCAATGCGTGGAACAATGTTTACACATGCAACTAATTTTTCATCGACCAAGGTATGAGCAATTCTTCTTGCATCTTCAATATCTCCTACTGTGGAGTATATAACAGAGGCCATAATCTCCCCAATATACCATATATCAAAATCGACCTTAAGTTTTTTCATTAAATGTATATTTCTTCATCTTCAATTTATTAATGACACTAATTATATCTTTATATTTACCAGAAAAAAGATGGCTATTGCATTTACAATCACTACAGCCAAAACCCTTTAAAATATTAAGATTTTTTTCAAGTTCACAAGATAAGTTGCATTCTTCTTTTCTTAAATTTTCTTTAAAAAAAACATCAATTATTCCAGCAAATTTGAGCAAATAATCGATATGCCAATGAATCTTTTTTTCAGATCTTAAATGCCTACTTATTCTTGATTCAAGACTATTCAGGGCAGAACCAACATACACATAGAAACCTTTCTTAAAATGTAAATTTCCTAACTTACCTATTTTAATATATCTATCTTCCTTAACTTCAATTAATAGAATGTAACTTCCTTTCATATTAAATTAGATATTTTTCTTTATTATTTTGTCAAAATCTTTCATAAAATCAGATTTATTGAGCTTATCCACATTTCCAATTGCATCCTCAAGATCGTGATCAAAGGCAATAGCACCAAGATAATTCAAACTCATCTCAGATACACTTTCATTAACATAATTTGAACTCTTCATTTTCATATTTTCAATTATTCCAATAATAGGTAATTTAAGTTCCTTTAAAATTTTTAGAAGTTTATTAACAGCACCCATTGCAACTATAGAAGGTGTTGTAACAATTAAAAATTCACTTCTTTTTACAAGTCTTATTACATCAAGGGTTTCATCACCAATTCCAGGAGGCATATCAATAATTAGATAGTCTAGTTCACCCCATTGGGTAATCGCTAGAATTTCAATAATTATATTTGAAATATCTACTCCTCTAAATGGAGATGGTTTATCTTCAGTATAATAGACAATTGAAATAAAATTTATTCCATCAATCTTTGGAGGAATGATCCCTTTTTCCTCTTCTGGAAATTTATAGTCTTTAACTCCAAGGATGATATGTGAAGAAGGTCCATACAAGTCAAGATCTAGAAGCCCTACCTTGTACCCTTTTCTTGAAAGATTCAATGCAAGAGTTGAAGCAACAAGGCTTTTTCCAACTCCACCTTTCCCACTAGCAACTGATATTATTTTTTTAATATTTTTTAGTCGTTTTTCAATAATGTCGATTCTTGCTTCCATAATTTTTATTTCTCTCCTTTAATTGAAAGAATAGATACTCCTCTTCCTTTAGTGATTTCAAAATCAGGGCTACCGCATTTTGGGCACCTACTATGTACAAGAGCAACTTCAGGAATAAAATGAATTGCTTCAGATTCATCATCATTAATTCCTTTTTTTAAATCGTCAAAGGTCCAATGATTTTGGCAATTGTTACAAATAAAGTTGCTTTTTTCAGATTTTATTTTGATTTTTACATCTTTAAGTTTTTCTCCTTGATCTTTAATTAATTCACCAAGAGCAAACTCAAAAATGTCTTGTTCGACCTGTTGAAGTTCACCAAGACCAATTACAATTTCCTTAATTCTTTTTATTTTTTCTTTATCAGCTGCATTAACAGCAGTAGCAAGTATTGATTCAGCAAGCGCCCATTCGTGCATAGGAAAATCAGGTAGAATTAATAATGGTTTAAATTTTACTGTGGAAAAATTGAAAAACTTAATGTAAATAACGTTTTTGGATTTTAATATGAACAAAGAAAAGAGTGATTTATTAAAAAATAAAATCGAGCACATAGATATTAAAAAATTTAATAGTATTCCATTAATCGAATCATATAGTGGTATGGCCTTTCAATCAAGAAACCTTGCAAGAGCATGTAAAATATATGATAACATGTTAAAAGACAATGATTGCACAAATATCTTATGCCTAGCAGGATCTCTTGTAAGTGCTGGACTTAAAAAGGTAATTATCGACCTTATAAACAACAATATGATAGATATTGTTGTATCATCCGGTGCAATAATTGTTGATCAAGATTTTTTTGAAGGATTGGGATTTTCTCATTATCAAGGCTTCATCAATGCAGATGATGATATGTTAAGGGACTTAAAAATAGACAGAATATATGATACCTTCATTGATGAAGAAAACCTCAGATACTGCGATAATACAATAAAAAAAATTGCGGACACAATGAAACCTGAAGCATATTCTTCGAGAGAATTCATCCGAGAAATGGGTAAATTTTTAGAAAAAAATGGGAAAAACTCTGAATCCTTTGTACTTTCTGCTTTTAAAAAAGAAGTGCCAATCTTTTGTCCTGCATTTTCTGACTCTAGTGCTGGATTTGGTCTAGTCCATCATCAAACTGAAAAAAAGGATCATGTTTCAATTGATTCAGTAAAGGATTTCAAGGAGCTTACTGAACTAAAAATTAAATCAAAGGATACTGGACTTTTGATGGTAGGTGGAGGAGTTCCCAAAAACTTTGTCCAAGATATAGTTGTTGCAGCAGATATTTTAGGAGTTGACGCTCCTATGCACAAATATGCAGTGCAACTTACTGTTGCAGATGAAAGAGATGGCGCACTTTCAGGTTCAACTTTTAAGGAGGCTAGCTCCTGGGGAAAGGTAAAACAAGGTTTAGAGCAAATGGTGTATGGTGAAGCAACAATTACATTTCCACTTCTTGCAAGCTATGCCTATCACAAAGGAAGCTGGAAACATAGAAAACCAAAAGAACTAAATCGTGTATTCTCTAATTGAACCAGTTGTATTTAAGTGAGAAAGGATGGTAGAATTAAAAAATTCGATTTTAATAGAGGCTGTAATTACTGCAATTTATAATGTTGCAAGTAGAAGGACCTCTTATAAATATGCAGATGAATCAATTGGTTCTACAATAAAAACTCTAGAAGGAAAATTCGATTTTTTAAAACTTATTGAAATAAATAAAAATGAAAATACAGATGGAGGATTCTCAGTAGGTGTTTCACCCGATATTGACTCTATTAATCCAATTTTAGTAGGAAAGGCAATCGAGGCTCTTATAAGGGTTGTTTATAATGACATGGACACAGAAGCAGGTCTTTATTTTGTCTCCGAAGTAAAAGAATTAGCAGGAAAAGAAGTTACTAAAATGATATCAGAATTTGATGTTGATCTTGGTCAGTTGCAGCTCGAGCAACATCATGCATATCAACGAAAAGAAAGAAAAAAAGCAATTGCAGATGCTGCAAGAACTGGTAAACTTACTCGTGGAAAACCTGAAAATTTAATAGGTTATACTTGGGAAAAGGTTTCTCATTGGAAGCACGATCCGGGAAGTAAATATTGTACATTATATGACAATGCAGGTAATGTCTTAGATAGGTTAAATCTTGATAGAATCATACAAAATTATGTTGAAAAATTGTCTGGATATATTGATGTAGATCCACGAGAAATAGAAAAGGAAGCAAATGTTTATGAAAAAGAATATAAACTTTTAAAATTACTTCTAGAAAGAGATATGGATGCAGATACTGCTATGCATATGCTTAAAATAAATAGAGATGAATTGAATAGAATTATAAGTAAATTATCGCAAATGGAAATGCTTCAATATACAGATTTTAATACTGTTGAACTAACAAATATTGGAATTGGTTATATATCAAAAAAAGAGACAAAATAATGGTCACTTAAGATACTGACTGTTGAATTTTTGATTTTCCTTTTTTTCTTTTTGGTGAAAATATAATTGCGATTGTAAAAAATATTGCAGATATCAGAACAATTGATGCACCAATTGGAAAATCAGAAATAAGAGATAGCCAAAAACCGACGAGACAGCTAACAATTCCAATTATTGGTGAAAATATAAAGATTTTTTTAAAATCAAAAAAGAATTGATAGGCAGTAGACGTTGGATTGATAATTAATGCAAAAACAAGAAGACCCCCCACAATTCTAATTGAAAACGAGACGGCTATCCCTGTTAAAAATAAAACTGCAAAATAGTATAATCTAGTATTAATTCCAGATGACTCTGCAAGCTTTCTATTAAACATAATAGCAATAAGTTCTTTATAGAATATAATTACAAAAACAATCAATATAAAAGAAAATATTGAAAGTAGAAGTAAATCAGAGGTACTTACTGAAAAAATACTCCCCCATAAAATTCTAAGTGCCCTTGCACTAGCAGCAGTCCCAGGTATAAAATTTAGAAAAATAAATGCTAGTGCAATCATAAAAGAAAAAAGAAAACCAATCACAATATTGCTTTCAAGACGCGCTTTTTCAGCAAGAGGACCAAGTATTAGTGATATTCCAAAGGAAAAGATAATTGCACCAATTATCGGGTCAATTGAAATCATCAAACCAAAAGCTGCACCTGCAAAAGCCGCATGAGACATCAAATATCCAATTGAGGACAGATTCATCCTAACGACAAATGCTCCAGTTGTTGAACAAGCAAAACCGGCAAGAATTGCTCCAAGAATAGACGTGATTAATAGAGCTGAAGGAAAATCAATCATTTTTTTCCTCCATTTCCGTTGAAAATGCTATTTATGATATCTGATTTCAAGATTTTTTCTCTACTACCATCCATAATTATCTTACCATGATCTATAACAATTATTCGTTTACATCGGGATGGGACAAAACTTAGATCATGAGACACAATTAAAATTGTTATATTGTTTTTCTCATGAATTCTATTTAAAAGCGTTTCGACTTGTTTACGAGACGCATAATCAAGATTTGAAAATGGTTCATCCAGAAGAAGTATTTTTGGATTCTGTGCAAGAGCCCTTGAAAGTAGAATTTTTTGAAATTCACCTCCTGAAAGTTTACCAATTGGTCTATTTGCAAAATCAATCATTCCCACTAGACCCATACTATACCATACTTTGTCCCAATCATTTTTTCTTGCAAATCTAAATGTACCAATTTTTCCAGTTCTTCCTGACATCACAATATCTTTACAGAGGAAAGGCGCAAGAGGGTCCATTTCAAAATTTTGAATTACGTATCCAATTTCCTTTCTAATCTCAGACTTATGTTTTTTTATCTCTTTTCCAAAAACAAAACATTTTCCTTTACTATATGAAAGAAGACCATTTATAGTTTCTAAAAACGTTGTTTTTCCAGCACCATTTGGTCCAATAACTGATATAAATTCTCCAGGTTTCACTTTAAAATTAATATCATAAATAACCGGTGATTTCTCTCCTTCATATATAGTTTCAATATTTTCAAGTTCAATTATATTTGAGTTTTTCTTCATATATTCTCAACGAATTTCAAAAAGTTCCTTATCTGGTTTCTGATATAGTTTTTCTGAGTAAGTAATAATGTTTTGTTCAGTAACTATTGTATCAATTTCATTTTTTATTGATTTTTTAAGGATTATTTCTACTTGTTTTCCATCATTATTTGAGAAAAGTACTTTTGGTAACTTACCTGAAAATATTGCTAAATTACCCTTTCCTATTGTACATCCAGAACTCATCTGTATACCATCAATTACACAAGACATTGGTGGTTTTGAATCAGTAAAGACCTGAGCTCTTTTGCTAAATGGATTTTTTCCAAGTATTTCGTTAGAAATTTTACCCATTCTGAAACCAATTACTGCATAAGGACCAATATGTCCATGAAATTGTTCGATATTTTTTAATTCTTCATTCAATCTAATCACCATCATTTTTTATTATACAATATTAAAAAAACTAAGGTCAGTACAATAAAAATCACTGCTAATATCAAAAATAAATTACTTTGAAGTTCTAAATTAGATACTTTACTTTCTAATTCTGCCATCTCGCCTTTTTTGTATTCATATGTTGCAATCCCTTTAATCAATTGATCGGTATTGTAGGAAATCATATCTAGATATGTTTTTGTTCCTGGAATTGCATCAGGAAAATTCGTAAAAATTACATGACTTGCACCTGATTCTGAAGCAACTCGCGCTCCAAAATCAGTTCCACTTTGAAGATTATCTATAACAGCAGATATATCATTTGAAGAAGCAGCATTTATTACATCAAGTTCATCTTGTAAGGAAAGACCTTGTGGAGGTCCATATGAATAGGTGACTTCAAATCCAAGAAATTCAATAAAATCCTTAAGCCAACCCATACAAATTACTTTTTTATCATTATAACTATTATTTTCTATTCTATTTTGAAGCTCTAAAAATTTTGCATCAATTTTATTTATGTATTCATCTGCATTCAATTGAATTGAATTATTTATTTCTGGATATAAGGAGATAAGTTCAGTTTCTAAATATTCAATATATTTTTTTGCACCTGAAGGATAGTTCCATTCACCTAAGTTTTTACATTCAATTAAATTTCCTGAAGGATTGTATTCAAGTAAATCTCCTAGCCATGGCTCCATAGTTGGTGATCCAAATGATATTATGATATCTGCTGTAACAATTTTATTAACATCACTTGGTTTTGTATCATAAAAAGCAGGACATATTCCTGGTGGCATAATATACTCTATTGTTACATTTTCAGTCATAAGATTTGATACAAAATCAGCAAGAACAGTATTTGTGCAGATAATATTTATTGAATCTTCGTCTCCAACTCCATTTATTGTAAAAGTAGAAATAAATATCATTCCTATTACAATTAAAAGAGTGAATTTCTTAATCATTTTGCTTTTTCTCCAAAATTTTGTGAAATCCTCAAACAATATTTAAAATAAAAGTTTTTTGGTAGCAAAAAATTTATATTCGTGCTACGATTATCTGATAAACGTGTTACTATGGTTGAAAAAATCACAAGATTTGGTGTATCAATTGAACCTGAATTATTAAAGAAATTCGATAGGATGATTAAAAAAGAAGGTTATGAAAACAGATCAGAAGCAATAAGGGATCTAATAAGAGGAAATATAATAGAAGAAAAAAGTAAAAATCCTGATGAAAAAGTAATTGGAACTCTTACAATGATTTATGATCATCATACAGGTAATTTAACAAACAAGCTTCTTGAGCTCCAACATAATCATAATGACGAAATTCTATCAACAACCCATATACATGTTGATCATCATAACTGCCTTGAAGTTCTTGTTTTAAAAGGAAAATCAGGTAGTATCCAAAAATTAGCTGATTCTATAAAAGCTTTAAAAGGAATAAAAAATGGAGAATTGGTAATTACTAAAAGCTCTTTGTAATCTTTATTTTTTCATTACCTCATTAAGTTCCTTTAAAAATTGTTTAACATCTACTCCATGAACTACTGCAATATCCTTTATTTTTTCAAAGGAAGCAGCAATACAACCTATGCATCCCATATTGTATTTTGCAAAAACTGAAGTTACCTCAGGATGTTTTTCAATTACTTCTCTTATATTCATATCCTCTGTTATTTCACCACATGTCATAATTTACACCTATCTGGTAAAAATGGTTATTCACATGTCACTAATAATACTTACTATAGGGGATCTTAAAGGTGAGGAGAAGCCGGACGGTTCCGGAAGGAGAGGATAAAAGAGTAATATACCTAGTCTGAGGTGACCGTCCGGGGGATCACTTTAAAACACGAATTGTCAATTTTACTATATAAACAAAAACAGAGGTTCATTGAAAGTATTAATTTGCATTAAATGTAAACTCTATCAAAAAAAGAGAACAATTTTGCTAATATTGGAAATCGATCTAAAAACAAATGATACCAACTTGAAGAAGCTCTGGTTCTTGGAATAGTAACCTCAAGAATGCCCCATTCACTATAAAGACCATTGTTATCCATTGTTTGTGCTCTGATAGTGTATGAACCTTTCTTTCTCCAAGAATAATTATATTTAACAATTGAACCTGAAGAAAATGGACCATCCCATTTACTCGGTGTTCCATGTTCCCAATCTATATGTATCCATAATGAATCATTGTTAGGATCAGATATTGAAAAATTATATTCATACCATACTCTTTTCCTCCCATTTATAGGACCAGTAATTACAGGTTGATTTGGTCGAGTATTATTCCAACCAAATGATTTCATAAAAGGATATTCATCCTCATTATCTCCACCAGGAATTTGGTAAGGACTATCGCCTATACCATCACCATCAGTATCTTCACCTGTGTAATCATCCCAATAGTTACCACCAGAAGGATATCCATCATCCCAAGTATTATTACATTCATCATAAGCATTTTCTGTGTTGTTTATAAAATTGTTGTGATAAATTGAATTGTTGTTACTGAATTCCTTGATATATATCCCATATTCATTGTTTGAAATAGTGTTGTTTATAATTGTGTTATAGCTACTGGAAACCCAGACTTGTATACCAGACCTATGAAACCATTTACTGCGAATGATAATATTACCAGATATAGTATTATTGTAAGAATTATCTACAATATTAATACCATCTCCACCTGCATTTATTAGCATATTATTATTTACATAATTATTATTTGAATTCCTAATTCCTATACTTTGACAACAATGAGTGTCAGCGAATGTGTTACATGATAAGTTATTATTATTAGAGCTATAAAGTCCAATATCATGGTCATTATTTTTAAAGTTATTATTAATAATAATATTGTAATCAGATGAACTGACTGCAATGCCCTGTTGGGTCCAGGTGATATTATTATTTGATATTGTGTTGTTGGCAGAATCTTCGAGTTTTATGCCATACGTACCGTTCAAACTGATTATATTATCCATTATTGTATTATTATTGGATGAATCGAGCCATATACCATATAAATAATCGTTATAGATATTGTTATTTAGGATATTATTCCTTAAAATATTATTGCATTTACTGAAATTAGTGAGGTATATCCCATAATAACCATAGAATAGAGAAATATTGATATTTGATATAGTATTGTAATTTGCATTTATTCTAATTCCACAATATCCTTCTCTAAATGTAAATCCACTAATATTCACCCAATCAGTAACAATATTTACAATGCCATCCCAATTCCAATTTCTAATAAAGGTTGAATTTCTGTTTTCACCAATTAGATTGATAGATTTATTAACAATAATAGTTTCATAATATGTTCCATTAAAGACAAATATAGTATCCCCATCACTTGCATCATCAATTGCATCCTGAATCTTTGTGTAATTGTTAGGTCCAGAACCACCGACATACAAAGTTTTACCAACATGCACAATGTACTGTTCTGTATCCATATTATTATTATCATCCCACACTAATAATGTAACTGGGTAATAACCCGTCTCTTCCCACATATACTCTGTTAATGGACTTTCTGAGTTTACATCAAATATTAGATCGTTGTTCCAATCCCATTCATACAAAATGATTTCGCCAATCTTAGAATAACTACTCGAGGCATTAAACTCAATTGTATCACCAGTTTGAGGGTTTTGAGGAGACCAAGTAAAATTTGCATTAGGTAGATAAAATCTGAGAGGATCAATAATGAATGCTGATATCTCAGCACCGCCTTGGAACTCACCAATAAAAGAACACACTCCAGTATATTGATCTAACTTGTATAATCTACCTTTATCAGTATAAGTAGATAAATAAAGACAATCCTCTTCTACACAATAATCAAGAAATGCATTACCATTTATATCAATTCCAAGTGAACCAATATATTCAGTTTCACCAGTATCTGAATCTATTAAATATAAATCGTTATTAACATACTCAATTCCATAACAATTAGATTCGGAATCAAAAGCAATACCGCCCATTTTACTTCCTTCAGGTAAGTCAAATAATCCAATTAAGGTTTGCTCACCAGATTCCTCATCAACCATATATAGAGATGTGTTACTCGATCCAACAAGGTTATTACTGATACCATCATAGCTTAATCCATTTAAATGAACACCACCACCACCAATCTCAACCATATAACCAGAATCATAATCAATCTTCCATAATTTCCCATTACCATATTCACTACAATACCATCCACTCCATGTCCAAGCACCACCCGCCATAGGAGCAGGAGAAGTAGTCTCCCATATTTGAGATATATTACCTGGATTATTTAATGAAAAATAAACCGGACCTTCGACTAATTGACCACTAGAATCATTTAAACAGTAACCATAGCAAATGATATCTCGATTTAATAATTCCTCTGAAATATCAAATTTATCCTTTTTAGTAATACCAGAATACATTAAAGGAATAGTTTTTTGGATACTGTTACCAAAAATTATCGGTGAAATTGAAATTACAAAAAACAGTAATGTTATGCCAATAACAATTACTTTTTTCAGAATAAATTCCTCCCTCAATATAAATTAATCTAATTAATAGTATTTAAAATAATATGTTAATTTATATGTCAAATAGAACTTTTACATAAAATGGTCTTTTCTTTTTTACCTCAAGCATGTGATAAGTAACTGCTTTTATTTCTGCACCAATCTTATGCTTTGAAAGATTAAACTTTTCACCAAAAATCTTAGCAGAAAGTTTGCTTTTCTTTTCATCAAGCTCAACCTTAAAAAAGCCAAAAACGAGATTTTTTGCACTATTTAAAAAAAGAAGATCAGATAACCAATCAACAAGAAGTTGCTCCAAATCAGGTGCTTCAAGCTCAATATCATATTGACCGATATTTTCAATTTCTGAACTGTCAGTAATAATATCAAACATTCCTTTTGCAGCATTCTCAAATGCTTCAGAAATGGTCTTACCATATGCTTTTATACCGATATCTGCGGTGTGGTCAATCAGTTCATATGTTTTCATAACAATTACTTTTCCGTATTAATTTTTGAGATTTATATTTGTTATTTAAAGATTTATATATCTGAGTGAATGCATTTGCTGTAAAAACAGAATTAATCTTTGATCGAGGTTTTCTTCTTTTGGAAATTCCTTTTCCATAAGTGTTAGAATATCTTTTACAGTTTTTTTACCATCACAATTTTTCCAAACAAGGGAACCATATTTATCCATATTTGCAGTAAAACTATTATCTTTTTTAATAACCTTACAAAACGATTTACCAATTTTGCTATTAAATTTGGGCATTATAATTTCTACAAGTCCCTCTTCATTTGTTGACCACTCAAGCTCTAATCTATTTGGAATGTACCTAAGAAATTCATCTATTGTTGGTAGCCGGCGTTTTTTTGGTTTATTCTTCCTTAACAAATATTTCCCTCAATGGGATATATGCTAGAAGCACTGCAATAAATAACCATATTAGTACGGCAGGTAGTATCGGTGGGAAATCAAATATTGCAAGATCAAAGCCTCCAATAATTAGGAATGCAACAGTAACTCCCATTAATGCTTCTCCAGCAATTAGTCCCGCAGTGAGAAGAAGACCTGTTCTTATAACCTTTTCTTTTGGTTTGACTCCCGTTTGCTTGATTGCAAGTTCCCAATCAGAAATCTCTTCCTCTTCAGCGCTACCATATTTTCTTTCAATAAACTTGTTTGTAACATGTCTTACAATACCGCCACTAAAAATAGGCACACTTAGTGTGAAAGGAAGATAAATTCCAATTGCAACTGGAAGTACTGGTAAGTCAATTAAAATAAGCACAAATGCAAGTACCATTCCAGCAAGTACAAATGGCCATACCATTTCACCAGTTAGAACACCTTCAACAATACCAGCCATCAAAAATGCTTGCGGTGCAGCAAGATCAGGACTTCCAATATGATATGCCTTGTCAAGAGCTTGTACGACAAATGCAAGAATTGGCGCTGCTGCAAGAACTCCAATAAGTTCTGCTATCTGCTGGTTCTTAGGTGTTGCACCAACCATTTGACCACATGCCATAGATTGAAGCACATCACCAGAAATTGCTGCAGCACAACAAATTACTGCTGCAATAAGAATTGCTACTCCAAAGGCACCAGTGCCGCTTAACCCAAAACCAAGTAAAATAAGTGTAGTAATAAGTAAGACTGATACGGTAACACCGGAAATTGGATTGTTTGATGAACCCAATAGTCCAGCCATGTAACCTGCAATTGCACTGGCAATAAATGCAAATAGAATTGCAAACACAGCCATAAAGGCTGAAACTGGCCAGTTGTCAGATATCATTCCATAAAGTAAAAAAACTGGAATTGTGAGGGCGCCTATTGCTAGAAATACAAATTTAAAATTCAAATCTCTGTCAGTTCGTTTCTTTGCATCAACCTGACCACCTTTGATTCCAACAATTGCCTCTCTAATTCCACTAGCAAGATTTGCCCTTAATTTGAATATCGTATAAAGACCACCAACAACCATTGCTCCTACACCAATATATCTGATATAGCTACCCCAGATGTTGAAAAATCCCCATATCAGGCTACCCGTCTCAAGATCTCCACCACCAAGACTTAAAACGTCAGCATAAGTCTGAGGATCAGAAATTGGCGGAGTTGGAAGACCAGTTGCAAGAGCAATTAAAGGTGCTAGAATTACCCAACCTAGAAGTCCACCTACAAAAACAAAAGATGCAATTCGTGGTCCAATAATCCAGCCTACACCAAGAAGAGCAGGTGACGTTGCTATACCACCATAAAGATAACCTGGATTTGCACCAGAACCAATATTATATTTACCAATATTTCCAATTGCATGGATTGTGCCACTTACAGCTTTCATTCCAACTTGAATAAACTTAAACAATGCTGCTACAAGAACACCTACAATAAGCCAAATTCCACTTACGCCACTTTTAGATGCTTCATCTTTGCTTTCTTCCTCTCCTCCTACGGTAGTTGTAAGTACTGCTGCAACAGCAACACCTTCAGGAAATGGAAGATCGGTTTTTATGATAAGCGCCCTTCTAAGAGGTATCATCCATAAAACGCCAATTATTCCACCCAGAAGCGCAATAACTGTTGTTTCAAAATATTGTATCTCTGTCCATGTACCAAGAAGAACAAGTGCAGGAATTGTAAAAATTACACCAGCAGCAAGAGCTTCGCCTGCTGCAGCACCCATCATACCGATATTTACCTCAAGAATAGTTCCTTTAAATGGTCTAAGCAGAGCAAAGGCCATAACAGCACCAGGTATAACAGCAGATACTGTCATACCAGCATAAAGACCAAGATAAGCATTTGCCGCACCCAAAATAATGGCAAGAATCGCTCCAACCAAAACTGCTTTTAAAGTTAATTCAGGTATTGATTTAGATGCAGGTATAAAAGATTTGAAATCATCTCTAGACGTCATGAGAACCCCCAATTTTAATGTTAATTATTATTATCTGTTAACTTTATTATTAATATAATTTCCTATTTATAATACCATCGATTTATGAAATTTACCCATATATTGATATTTGCTTGTCAGGTAAAGAATACCAATATTTTAATATTCCGATAAAATTATAAATCTATTGGATAACGCAAAATTCCCGCTAGACCATTAAAAGCAGAATATAGAGAATCGCCCTCTTCACTACCAAGAGAAATAATTTCAACTGATCCTCCAGTTTTTTCTGTAAGATCAGAAAACTCATCTATTAAATCAATCTTATCAACAATCTCCATGGCTGTAGAGGTATCACATTTTGGACAGGCTGGCGGAGTAAAATCTTCAAGACTGTCCTCAGAAACAGTACGCTCTTCAGAATAATCACAAGAAGAGCATTTTAATTTTATTCTATACTTCCTCAAATTTTCAGAAAGAAGAAGGGTATCAACAGCACCCATTTCAAGTGCCTTTCTTAATTGCAATTCACCATAAACAGCAAGACTACCTTCAGATTTTGTAACTTCCTTTAAAAAACGTTTCATTAATTTTTTTTCTTTTGAAATTTTAAGGTCAGTCATAGTTTCAGATGCCGCTGAAACAAGTTCTCTTAAACCAAATTCATCAGTGTATCCTGTATCAAATGTATCAACAATTTTGTCTTGAATTTCATAATGTAAAAAATTTTCATCTACAAAGAATTGTTTAGTAGGTCCGGGTCCACCAACGAAAATTCCCTTGATATCAGGATGATTCTGAAATATCTCACTTGCCTGCTCACCGCATTTAACAAACCACTCATGAGCAGCAATCTCAGTAAGTCTTTCAAATCTTCGTTGCGACTGCCCTCCGCGGCCATGCTTACCTGGAACTTGAGAGGTCATATATTTTAACATTTCAATTCTGTTTCCCTTTAAAAGTCCAATAGTACATTCCCTACGATCGATTAAAAAAAGACCATAGATTTCCTTTTCAATTAGCATCTGCTGAAGTGGATCAAGATAAAATTTTGAGTCGCAACGATAAAGGAATGTTGTAATAGGTGAAGGTGGTTCAATTACATAAGCAACCATTTCAGTCTTGTCACTTCCTACACTTTTATGACCGACAAAAAAGATCACACCGTTTTCAGGAGGTTGTTTGAACTGCTTAAGTCTACTCATAATAGATTCTATCGCAGAAAGAACATTTTTCATTGTGGCTTTTGATTTAATATTCTGAGATTGAGAATATTCATTCTTAAGATAAGAATTAACATCAAAGATTTGTTTATTTGGAGGTACATAAAGTGAAATTAGTTCAGTATGTCTACCTTTGCAGGATTTAAGCTCTTCAATTTGTCGCTTAAGATCGTATTTTTGTCTCTGCGTCATTTCAGTCATCTAATTTTTCCACCATATTAAATAATAAAATAAATTACAAAATATAAGACTTATCTAACTGCTACAATTCCATTAATTCGCCGGTCTTAGGGGCAATAACCTCTGAAAACTCCTTTAAGGGATCAATCAGTGCTTCTCTATTGTCGCTATGCATAAGAACAATTTTTTCAGGTTTACATTTCCTCGCAAATTCAATTAGTTCACTATGACCTGCATGAGCTGAAAGGTCAAAATATTGGACCTCACACTCTACATTTTCAACAACACCATAGAAATTTAATTTTTTCTTATCAACTAAGAGTCTAGCATTGCTATTATCAACTTGATAACCAGTAAGTAGAACAGCACTTTTAGGATCGTTTTTTAATTTGTTCATATAGTTTAGAACAGGCCCACCATCCATCATACCACTTGAAGTAATAATTACATCAGATTTAACTGCAAGTTTTCTACCCTGATCTGAATGAACGAGATTTAATTTATTCCAGGCCTTTTTTAGTTCTTCAGCAGATCTTAGATATCTTGGGTATCTTAAAAAAATTCTAGCCACCTTTCTCCCCATTCCATCAAACCATACATTGAATCCAGAATTTTTAAGTATCATTGCAATCTCTTGAGACCTTGATACTGCAAAAGCAGGAAGTATTGCTACACCACCTCTTTTAACAACTTCATCAATCTTATCGAGTAGTTCTTTTTCAAGTTCTTCTCTTTTCTTAGGATGGTCTCTACCTGCATATGTGCCCTCTAGGAAAAGAATGTCACAGTCTACAGACTTACATTTTTTCGCAATTCTTGTATCAACGACGTTAAAATCACCCGTAAACAATATTTTCTTATCAGAAACAAGCTCAAACATAACAGAGCCAGGAATATGACCTGCGGAATGAGTTATAACATCAACAACATCTCCAATGCTTCTTCTCTCAGATAGTTCAATCGGAATAATACTTGATTTAGCATCTTTAATGTCTGATTTACTATATGGAATTGCATAACCTTCACTTTTAGCAATACCAATTGTGTCTTTATGAAGCAGGTGAGTAATTTCACCAGTAACATTTGTTGTAAGTATTTTTTGATCGTTTTTTGAAAAAAGCCATGGTATCATCCCAGAATGATCCAAATGTGCATGAGTTAACAAAACCAAATCAACTGGTGGGGCTGGAAGTGGATAAGATGGAGGTTTTCCAGGTGACATTCCATATTCAAAAAGAAGTTTAATATCATGGATTTCAAGAACCATTGCAAGTCTACCAACTTCTTCAACACCGCCGAGAAACTGAAATTTAAAACTGTTATTCATCAGAAATCAGGCAGGAGAAAAAGATTAAGGTTGATTAATGTTTGGTTTAGATTAAATAGGTCCTACTTTTAGAGTAGATTCATCCTTTTCAATAATTTTTACTTTCGTGTTTGGCGGAATTGTAGAATCTGATGTGGCCTGCCAAAGTTCACCTTTGAATCTTACATAACCGGATTTATATGGTGTTATCATATCAACGGTTCTTGCAACCTCACCTACTAGGTTACCTACAGCTGCCTTCTTTTTTCGTATTAAAATTATCTTATAAAGTAAAAATGCAAAAAATATCGCAATTAATACAGCAACAACAATTATTACAGTTATTGCATCATTTATCCAATCCATTGATATCGCCCAATTAGTTGAATAGTTAGGTATTAGAAATATTCCACCAAATAATAAGCTTATTACTCCACCTATGCCTATTATACCAAATCCGGGTGTGGCAAATATTTCTATAATAAGTAGAAGGCAGCCTATAATTATAAAGATTATGCTTAAAATAGGTACAGAAAATCCAGATCCAACAAGAGATAATAGAATTGCAATAACACCAAACACCTCAGCACCAAATCCTGGAGAAGATATCCCAAATATTATAGCAAAAATACCAAGCATAAATAATAGTGATGTAAGAATTGGATTTGAAAAAAATTTCATAAGTGAAATTCCTATAGAAGGAGAGTAATAAATCTTTTTTGCATCTATTGTATCAATTATTACCTCTCCACCAGATGTTTTAACAAAAGTGCCATTAATATCTATCAAAAGTTGATTTATTGATGGTGAGATAAGTTCAATTACTTGGTAATTGAGTGCTGAGGTTTCATTTAGATTTAGATTTTCTGTTATGAATTTTGCTGCAATTGTTTTGTTTCTATTGTGCATTTCAGCTCTTGTTTCAATCCAGCTAACAAGAGCATTTATTCTTTTTGAATCTGTTACAAGTTTTGAACCTTCAACTGTAATTTCAACTGGTTGAGCTGATCCAATTATAGTAAAATCTGACATAGCAGCAACGTGACAGCTCAATAAAATAAAGGTACCTGCTGACCAAGCTGCAGAACCCTGTGGGTAAACATAACCAACAAATGGGATTTCACTACTATTTATGATGCTAGCTATTTCAAATGTTTGCTCAAGACCTCCACCAGGAGTATCTAAAAGAAGAATTATGGCTTCTGATTTTTCAGATTCGGCAAGCTTAAGACTTTCCTTAAAAATCTCAACAGTAGATTGATCTATTGTATCTGTAACTTCGACGACTATCACATTTGAACCTTGAACTGATAAACTAATTGATGAAAAAATAAAAATGAAAAAAAGAAAGATTAAAGAGAGTTTTATTTTCATTTTTTAACTTCTTTATTGACTGCTTTTGCAATACCTGCTACTCGTCCAATATCTCCACCAGGTACAATTATTAGGTTTTTCTCTCTTGCAATTTCAGAAAGTGTCTGAAGTTCTCTAAGCCTTAATGCAGCTGTTTTACCTTCATAGAATTCTGCTGCTTCAGCCATCTTTTTTGAAGCTTGAAGTTCACCCTCAGCTATAATAATTCTAGAACGTTTTTCTCTTTCTGCTTCTGCTTGCTTAGCAATTGCTCTTAGCATTTCATCAGGGAGCGCTACATCTCTGATTGTTACTGCAGATACTTTTATTCCCCAGGGATCTGTTGCCTGATCAATTATGGTTTGTAGTGATTTGTTAAGTTCATCTCTTTTTGACAAAAGTTCATCTAAACTTTGTTGTCCAAGTACATCTCTTAAAGTTGTTTGAGCAAGAAGGCTTGTTGCCACATCATATCTTTGTACCTCAATTACCGCTTTTTCTGGATTTACAATTCTAAAATATACCACTGCATCAACATCAACTGTTACATTGTCTTCAGTAATTACTCTCTGTTTTGGAACGTCGATTACACGCGTTCGTAAATCAAGTTTAATATAGCTATCAATTATAGGTATTATAAAAACAAGACCTGGACCCTTTATACCGATTAATCTTCCTAATCTAAACACAACAATCCTTTGATACTCAGCCATTATTTTTATAGCTGATGCAAGTATCAAAATTAGGGCATAATTTTCTTACCTCCAAAGGTCAAATAAGATAATTGTATATAAAGTGTTTCTGTAAAAAAATCGTAAAAAATAAAATAAATGATATTTTGATATGTTCTTATGTCGTGGGGGAGTAAATAACCTATGTCTGAGATTATTAAAATAAAAGCAAGAGAGGTCTTAGATTCAAGAGGTAATCCTACAGTAGAAGTTGATGTAACAACAGAACAAGGAATTTTTAGGGCGATGACACCAAGCGGTGCAAGTGCTGGTAAACATGAAGCTCTGGAATTAAGGGATAAGGATAAATCCAGATATTTTGGTAAAGGGACTCTAAAAGCTGTAGCAAATGTTAATAAAAAGATTGCGCCGAAGATAATTGGCCTAGACTGCATACATCAAGAAACTATCGACAATATTATGCTTAAACTCGATGGTACAGAAAATAAGGACAAATTTGGCGCAAATGCAATTTTACCTATTTCAATGGCAATAACAAAAGCAGGTGCTGCTTCAAAAAATCTTCCATTATATGAATACATCGGAGCTACATTCGGAGTAATACCACATAAATTACCAGTTCCAATGTGCAATGTCATAAATGGTGGAAAACATGCAGGTCAAGAAAACTCCATTCAAGAACATATGTTAATGCCAACTGGGGCAAAGAGTTTTTCTGAAGGAATTAGAATTGTTGCTGAAAGTTATCAACATCTCGCAAAACTATTAAAAGAAAAGTTTGGAGCTGGAGGTGTTCTAATTGGTGACGAAGGTGGTTTTGCCCCTCCTCAAATTACCACAGTAAACGAAAGACTTGATTTAATGCTTAAAGCTGTTGAAAATGCAGGCTATGAAGGAATGATGCATATAGCACTTGATCCTGCATCAAGTGAGTTTTTTTATAATGGAAAGTATAAAATCGGCAGTAAAACTTTTTCAGGCGGAGAAATGGTTGATTTTTATGTAGATCTCTGTAAAACCTATCCGATTATAAGTATTGAAGATGGTCTTGCTGAAGACGACTGGGCTTCTTGGGTTGAGCTTACAAAAAAAATCGGAACAGAGGTTCAAATTGTTGGTGATGACCTATTTGTTACTAATACCAAGCGTATAAAAAAGGGAATTAAACTTGGAGCGGCAAACTCTGTTTTAATCAAGCTCAATCAGATTGGAACAGTATCTGAAACACTAAATGCAATTAAAATGGCTCATGATCAAGGGTGGACTGCTGTTGTTTCCCATAGAAGTGGTGAAACTGAAGATAATTTTATCGCAGACCTTGTTGTAGGAACTAGTTCGGGTCAAATTAAAACTGGGGCACCAGCAAGAAGTGACAGAAATGCAAAATATAACCAGTTATTAAGAATAGAGGAACATATTGGTGAAAAAGCCGAGTATCCCGGAATAGATTTTAGAATGGATCATCTAGCATAAACATTTTTATTACCATTTGCATTCCGGCAAAAGGGGAAATGTTATGAAAGTACTAATTACAGATAAAATGGCAGAAGAGGCAATTCAACTTATTAAAGATGCAGGTCATGAGGTCACATTTGATGAAATGGATCATGATACGCTGTTAAAGGAAATTGGAAAATATGACGCTCTTATGGTGAGAGGTAGAACAAAGGCTGTTAAAGAAATTGTCGAAGAAGGTTCAAAGGGTAACTTGAAGGTGATTGGAAGAGCAGGGATTGGTGTTGACAATGTTGACATTGAAACAGCAGGAAAATTAGGTATTCCGGTTGTTAATGCTCCGACAGGTTCAACTATTAGTGTTGCTGAACTTACAATCACTCATATGCTTAGTCTTTCAAGAAATATTGCAAAGGCAGATAGCACCATGAAGAAAGGTGAATGGGCAAAAAAGAAACTCAAGGGAAATGAACTATATGGTAAAACACTAGGCTTAATTGGAACTGGAAACATTGGAAAGCTAACAGCAAAAATTGCACATTGTTTTGGAATGAAAATAATTGGTTTTGATCCTTTCATTTCAAAAGAGGATATGAAAAAAGATGGAATTGATAAGAAAGATGAATTAGAAGACCTGGTAAGTAACTCTGATTTTATTTCTCTTCATCTACCCCATACTCCAAAAACTCATTATATTGTAAACAAGGATATGATTTCAAAAATGAAATCTTCTGCTTGTATTATAAATTGTTCACGTGGTGGTACAGTTGATGAAAAAGCTCTTTACAATGCGTTAAAAGAAGGTAAGATTGCAGGTGCTGGAATTGACGTATTTGAAAAAGAACCACCAGAAAATAGTCCACTTCTAGGTTTAGATAATGTTGTATTAACACCCCACTTGGGGGCAAATACTTTTGAAGGGCAAATAAGGGCAGGAACAGTTTGTGCAGAACAAATAATAAAGGTTTTAGAGGGTAAAGACCCTGACTATTGCGTGAACAAAAAGTACCTACAATAGGAAATGATATAATATTCTATAATATTTTGACGTTCGCATGAAAAATCTAAATAATATTGTTGATAAGATTGAAAAAAGCATTGATGGTAAGGATAAAATTCGTGAGAAGGCCTTAAGATATTCTCGTGAAATTATTATCAATTGTAGAAAAGCCATTCAATGCATTCATCAGGGTTTAAAAAAAGATGCTAAATCAAATATTAATAAAGCATCAGATAAGCTCCAGCAATTATATAAATTGACAAAAGAACACCCAGATTTGTATCATGCAGGTTTTGTAGAAAATGCCGCTCAGGAATTAGTGGAAGCAAGTTGCTTATATAATGTAAAGAGTGGAAAGGATCTACCAGATCCTGATGAACTAAAAACAACATACAGCTCATATCTTATGGGGCTTTGTGATTTGGTTGGTGAACTTAGAAGAACAGCACTTGATTCAATAAGAGCAGGAAAAGCAAAAAAAGCTGATGAAAACCTTAACATGATGGAGGAAATCTATGATGTTATTATTCGTTTTGATTACCCCTCAGGTCTTATCCCGATAAAGAAAAAACAGGATATGGTAAGAGGTCTAATTGAAAGAACAAGAGGGGAGCTTGCTGTTGCAAGTTGTGAGCGTAGAATTGAATATCACACTGGTGAATTTAGAGGAATGCTTGACAAAGTCGGGGATAATAAAAAGAAAAGAAAATCAAATAAAAAAGACAGTGAAAACGACCTGGATATAGATGGAGTTTGGTAAACTTTATAAAAATCTATTTTTCTCCTTATCGTAAACGAAACGTTTATAAAAAGCCTTTATATACTTCGCGAAGGGACGGATAGTATTCTATGAATGGTATAATAATTGAAAACATTGTTGCAAATGCACAAATATCAGAGGATATAAACATTCAAGATCTAGTTGAAAAGATACCTGAATTAATTTACAATCCTGATGATTTTAAAGGTGCAACATTCAAACTAGATTATCCAAAAACTGCAGTTCTTATACTACCTAGCGGAAAAGTTATTTGTACTGGTGCAACAAAAATGGAAGATATCGAACAATCAATTAGAAGATTAACAGAGAAAATAGCAAACGTAGGAATAAATGTTGATACAAATCCATCAATAGAAACTCAAAATATTGTAGCTTCAACTGATATAAAAAAGGAGCTGGATCTAAGCTTTATATCAAAGAACTTATTATTAAAAAATGTAAATTATGAGCCTGATCAATTCCCAGGTTTAATTTATAATATGGATGACATCGGAGTAATCGTTCTAGTCTTTAGTTCTGGTAAAATTATAAGCACTGGGGCAAAAAGTATGGAAGATGCATCCAAAGCAATTGAGATGATGAAAGAAAAGCTTTCATCGTTTGGGATATTATAAAGAAAGGAGAAGATAGATTATGCCAGAAGTAATTGTAGAAAATATTGTAGCGTCTACATCTTTTGCAGATAAACTAGATTTAGACGTAATAGCACAATCATTAGAGGAAGCAGA
>WOR8_10000819_pt1 | contig 32500 bp, 30 predicted proteins | sample DeeMarSeWOR38_10_FD_19890 | JGI IMG/M metagenome (IMG submission 19890) | reverse complement strand
CGCCCTGCGGGCGCAGCGCCGCCTCGTAACGCAGGTTCTCGACCGGCGTGAGGTCCGCCTTGAGCCCGACGCGGTGTGCCGTCCAGACCAGCGCGCCGTGGAATACCTGGCGTTGCTCCGACACCGGCTTGCCGTTCCAGCTGACGACGCCGCTCTCGAGGTCCAGCATGCCGACGAGAGCCTTCATCAGGCTGGTTTTACCGCTGCCGTTGGAGCCCTCGAGGATCAGGAGCTCGCCCGAAGTGACCGCGAAACTGACGTTGCGGAACAGGCAGCGGTCGCCACGGAACAGCGTCAGGCCTTTCGCCGATAGTTGTGCCATCAGCGCCCCGGGCCCTGCGGGCAATAGCAGACGCAGCTGCGGAAAGCTAAAAAATCCTTTTTATTCATAACTTTCTTCGTCTTTCCTAAATAAACTTCGAGAACACATCTGCGTCTTTTTGATGCGTATGGAGTTCGCCAATTGTGGTTTGCACGGCATGCCGTGCGGTCGTAGACTGGCGGACCGGGCCCGATTTGTACATAAATAATGCGCGCCGGGCAACGATAACCGCGTATTAGCCAACAACGACCGGAGCGAATTCTAGCGTATGGATTTAGCCGCGGCAGGCCTCACGGAGCAACCGTTCCGCACGTACGGCACGCCGAAAACCATTGTATCGTATGCCTCGCACCTCGAGGGGCTCGAAGCGATTCGCGCAGCCTGCGACAAACCGCACGGGCTCGCCCTGCTGCAGGGCCCGCCGCTGTCCGGAAAATCCACCCTGGTCCGGCACCTCGTAGAATCGCTCGACGAGGACCACGAATACGCCGTCGTCGACGGCACCGGTTTGAACACGACCTCCCTGCTCGAGGCCGTGCTCAGGGAGTTCGGCTACGAGGCCGATTTCGTCAGCGACACCGAACTGCTCGCGATGCTGCGAGTCTTCACGATGCACCAGGCGTCGAAATACCAGCCACCCCTGCTGGTCATCGAGAACACGCACCGGCTCAACCCGAGCGCCCTGCGCGCACTTTGCAGCCTGGCCGAATTACGGTCCCTGAGGGACAACCGCCTCGTCAGCGCGCTGAAGATCGTGCTCGTCAGCGACCGCGCGCTCGATTCAATCATCGAGGCACCGGCAATGGCGTCGATCGCCGATCGTGTCGCCGTCAGTTTCCAGATGCGGCCGATGTCCTGCGATGACGCGAAGGACTACCTGCGCGAGAAGCTGCGCAGGGCCGGCAGCCGCGTGCCGGAATACGTCTTCCCGAACTCGGTGTGTGTCGAACTGTGGGACGCATCGGGCGGCTGGCCCGGGGTGCTCGACCGGATCGCGATGCTCGCGCTGTCGCGGGCGGACTCGCTGCCGGTCAGCATTTCCGCGATCGAACGGCCGACCCTGCCGCACTCGGACTGGGACGAAGACGCGATCGCGGCGCTGGAAGATGCCGTGGGCGTGCCACCGGAGCCGCCCAAACTGTTCCTGACCCGGGACGGCGACACGATCAAGGAACTCACGTTCCACCAGCCGCGCCTGCTGATCGGCCGCTCGGAGCACAACGACATCGCGATCCCGAGCCGCTTCGTCAGTCGTCATCACCTGCTGCTCGTGCGGCACGGCAATACCACGTTCATGATGGACCTGAACAGCAGCAACGGCACCTTCGTGAATTCGAAGCGGGTGTCGAACCACGTGCTGATCGACAACGACATCATCACGGTGGGCAATCACCGCATCAAGTTCTGCGACCCGCACGCGACGAGTCGCGGCGCGATGACCGGCAACGAATTCACCGACACCGCGATCATGAAGACGCTCGACGACATGCGTAACCTGCTCGCGCAGGAAAACACGGCGATGTTGCCCATCCCCTCGGAAAACGTACCGACCTACGGCAACAAGACGAACTGATCAGCCGTAGAAGTTCTTCTTGAAGTGCTTGCGGCACATCGACACGTAGCGGTCGTTGCCACCGATCTCGACCTGCGAGCCCTCGCGCACCGCGTTGCCCTCCGCGTCCATGCGCAACACCATCGTCGCCTTGGTGCCGCAGTGGCAGATGGCCTTCAGTTCCTTGAGGTTGTCCGACCAGGCGAGCAGGTACTTGCTGCCCTCGAAGGGCTCGCCCTGGAAGTCGGTGCGCAGACCGTAAGCAAGAACGGGAATGTTAAGGCTGTCAGTCACCTCGCTGAGCTGGAATACCTGGTCCTTGGTCAGGAACTGCGCCTCGTCGATGAGGACGCAGTGCAGCGGCGCCTCCGCCACCATCGACTCCACGAGATCGAAGAGATCGTCGTCCTGGCCGAAGGTCGTCGCTTCCGACTCGAGGCCAATGCGCGAAGCCACCTTGCCGACACCGAAGCGGTCGTCAACCGCGGGCGCCAGGACGAGGGTGTTCATGCCGCGCTCGCGGTAGTTGTAACTGGATTGCAGGAGCGACGTCGACTTGCCGGCGTTCATCGACGAGTAATAGAAGTACAGTTTTGCCATCGGGGACTCATTCCGTGCGAAGTCCCGGTATTGTGGCACCGGACGCAGGACCGTGCATCCATCCCTCGACGGGTCAGGTGCGAAGCTTGAGAACCTTGGCCAGATTGCGACGGTGGCCGTGCCGGCCGGCGCCGAGGCCCACGCCGGCTTCGTCGCGGCACTTGTCGCAGACGTTTCGCGGGCGATGGTGCGACGAGAATACCTGCGGGATCGGCGTGACTCGGCCCTGCCGCAGGCAGCGGCTGCAGATCACCAGTTTGTTGAGGCGGTTCAGCAGTCGGTAGTCGACGTTGTCCTTGCTGCTCGTGGCCATTTCCGAACTCCACGTGTCCATGGCCACTTTTTGACAGCCGCGATGCCGGAAAACCAGCGATGTCCCGGAATTCTTCCGGAACTGTTAACTGGTCGTCATTTTTCGTGTGACGCGCTCCGCATCGGCAGGACCCTTATAATGCGGATGTCGCCGCCAACACGGACCAACACGCCATGCTGAAAAAGCGCCTCCTGTGGACCGCCATCATCGTGCTCGCAGTCACAGGGGCCGTAACGGGACACATCGACCGGGCTTCGGAGGAGCAGGCCGAGAACGCGCTCAAGAACGCGCTGGTAACGTTTGCGGTAGCGCGCACCCTGAACGGCGTTATCTCCGCGGCACAGGGCACCGAGGTCGCGCTCGAGCCCGGCGGCGTCGGCGTGGTGCTGTCCGTCGGAGAGGTCCTCGACCCGATCAATGACCTCGTCGAGCGCTTCTCCTCGGTGATGCTGATCGCGGCGAGCTCGCTCGGGCTACAGATGCTGCTGCTGAACATCACGAGCTGGTGGGGCGTGAGCGGTTTTCTCATCGCAGCGGCGGCGGGCTTCCTGGTGGTGATATGGGCGCCCCGCTCCACCGCGGCTCAGTACGCGGGTCCCGCGTTGCGAATCCTGCTGTTCCTGCTGTTCGTGCGCTTCGCGGTTCCGGTGCTGATCGTCGGCACGACGCTCATTTCCGATGCGTTCCTGGAACCGAAGCAGGCGGAAGCGACCGCGATCCTGCGGGACACGAGCAAGGACATCGAGCGCATCAGCGATGAAGCGCAGACGGTGCCACCGGACGATCAGTCGTTCATGGAACGCCTCGGCGACATGATCGACGAATCGCTCGAGTCGATGCGCGTCGGCGCGCGCATGAAGGAGCTCAAGGACAGCGCCTCGAACGCCGCCGAGCACATCGTGGACCTGATCGCGATCTTCGTGCTGCAAACCATCCTGTTGCCACTACTTTTTCTGTGGCTCTTCATGGCGGGCCTCAGGGGCATCGCCGGCCGCTCGGCGAAGCTGTTTGAAGGTGGCGGCGGCGGTAGCTCCTACAGCAGGTAGTCGGCAACGACTTCCATCAGGTGATCGGACCAGCGCACCGGGAACGGCTCGGTCAGTTCGACCGACTGCGCGAAGTCGGGTGCAAAGATCTCCTCGAGGAGAGCAGCAACGTACGGTGGATGTGACGTTGCGATGTTGAGTTCCTTGTTAGTGCGGAAACTCAGCTTGTCCCAGTTTGCCGAACCCATGCAGGCCCAGCCGTCAAACACCGCGGCCTTCACGTGCGACATGCCCGGGTAGACGAACACCCGCACGCCGTGTTCGAGCATCGCGTTCGCGGCGAGCACGTTGCTCTGGTTGATCGGCCCGTGGTTGCCGACCAGCGGCAGGATGACGCGCACGTCCACGCCCCTCTTCCGCGCCTTGGCGAGCTCGTAAAGCATCGCGTCATCGGTGAAGTAGGCATTCTGGATGTAGATATACTTGCGCGCGTTGCGGATGGCGGCACGCTGTGCTCGAAAGATCTCGGCGTCGCCCGGGCGCGTGTGCAGCACGCGTACCGGGTAGCCGACGTCCTCGCTGTTGTGATTGCGCGGCTGCAGGGTCGACAGCACGAGCCCGGCATCGCCGAACGGTCCCGCGTGAGCCCAGGCATGCTCGAACTCTTCCTTCAGCACGTCGACAACCGGGCCGTGCAGCTCCATCATCAGGTCGTGCCACACGTAACGGTATTCGCGGCCGATGTTCATGCCACCGGCGAACGCGATCCGGTTGTCGACTATCGTCGTCTTGACGTGGTCGCCGGCAACGAGCCAGGGATTCTTCGATTGCCGGACGTCGATACCCGACCCCGATTCGAGTGATGCACGAACGGACTGCGGTGCGGCGTAGTCGGACGGCATCGAATGGTCGTCCGCGCCGGTCGCGACGATCGTGCCGAGCCCGTCGAGCAGGATGCGGATATCGACGCCCTCCTCCGAGCGCCGCCGCAACAGGTCGCGGATACGCGATGCGAAATCGTCGTTGTCGAAGATGTAGGTGCGTATGTCGACCGACTCCGTCGCGGTCGAAATCGCGTCGATGTAGCGCACGAAGAATGCTTCGCCGTCGATGAGGTAGTCGATCGTGCCGCGGGTTGCCTCGTGGCCGGTGATTCGCGTCAGCTCGTCCTCCCACGCGTCGAGATCCATGCCGGGGCCGTCGCTCAGCTCCGGTATCGGCTCGGATTCGAGCGTTACCATCCAGCTCGGCGTCACGGTTTCCACGGCGACGTCCTTGGCAACGAACAACAGGCGGTACAGGGACGACACCGGCCTCGATACCAGCCCGCCGAGGTGGCTCTGTGCCACGTGGCCGGTGGACTGGGCGATCTGCGAGGCCTTGCTGGCCTGTGGCCCCTCGGGCGGCGCCGGCGCATAGCGCACGAAGATGCCGATCGGGATGTCGCGGTCGATGAAGATGAACGGCAGGGAGTAGGTGCCGGTATCGCCCGTACTGAACACGATGCGCCGCTCTTCGATCCCCTCTCCTTCCAGGAAACGGTCGAGCACTGGCTGGGCCCGCTCGATGAAGTCCATGAAGTCGATCGTCTCGGCGACGACGTAATCGTCCGGCTTGTCGATGATCAGCCGGGCTTCGAAGTTGTTGATGTCGTTGTTGTAGAGAAAATAGTCCTCTTCGCCGAAGTGCATGACGATGCCGGTCATGTCCGCTTTCGGCAACACGGTCTCGAACACCTCGTCGATGAAGCGGTTCCAGTACTTGCTGCTGAGCAGCCGTGGAACGATCGGTTTTTGCGGCAGCTTCTCCCAGCGTTTGGCGCTGTGGTATTCGAGCGGCAGGATGAATGGGCCGGCGTAGTCACCCTGGGGCCCCTGCCGCAGCGCCGTCAGGTCCACGCGGTTCGACCAGTTGCCGCCCGAGTAGACGAGGCCGTCCTCGCCCTCGTAGGCGACGAAGAATTCGCTCTCGCCGATATAGGCTTCCACCGCGACGAGCGGCTTCGTCACCGGCTCATCGGCGAAGCGCCCGGGCAGAACCCTCAGATCCTCGTGCTCCGGATCACGCGCCGCCTGTTGCGATGCACAACCCGTTACTCCGAGCAGCGCCAGCAATGGCACCAGAAGTCCGCTTCGGATCACCATGACCCCCCCTTACTCACATGGATAGCTGCATTTTCGCGCAAATGGCGGCCGCCGTCGCGGAATTGTGACCGGCTGCTGCGCACCGCAGGATATTTACGTATATATCTTGCCGTCGGGCTTGTAGTTGAATCACCTCGGATGAAACAGCGGATCCAGCATCGGGAGCAACAACAGCAATGAACCCGTTGAAAAAGCGCCTCGGCCGGGAACGGAAGACCATGGCAAAGATGGTCGAGATCTACTGCAACTCCCGCCATGCGCCCGCCGACGCGCCCCTGTGCGACGATTGCCAGGAATTTCTCGACTACGCCGAGGTCCGGCTGCAGAAGTGCCCCTACGGGCTGGAGAAACCCACCTGCGCGAACTGCCCGGTGCATTGTTACAAACCTGGCCCGAGGGCCCGTGCCAGGATGATCATGCGCTACGCGGGTCCCCGGATGCTGCTGCGCCATCCCTACCTCACGATCCGGCACCAGCTCGACGGCTTCCGCAAGGTGGAGCACCCGCGCGAGCTGACGCGTGACGAGCGCCTGAAAAGCGCCGGCCGCTAAGCCCCCGATAAGATCCCGACGCCGCAAAAGGCGACAGGTCGACCCCGTACTCGCGAACCCGGGCGTTCTCGGCGTGTCGTAGAATGCAGTCGGGATGCCGGGGTGATTGCCATGAGCTTTTACGAAGACCGCGTGCTGCCGCACCTGATCGATCTAGCCTGTTCGACCAAGCCGGCGCGCAAGCAGCGCGAGAAGATCGTGCACCTGGCCGAAGGCGATGTCCTCGAGATCGGCTTTGGCAGCGGCCTGAACCTCCCCTATTACGACGGCGACAAGGTCCGCAAGATCTTCGGCCTCGAGCCCTCGCAAGGAATGCGTCGCAAGAGTCAGTCCAATGTCGACGCATCGGGACTCGACGTGGAATTCATCGACCTGCCTGGTGAGGAGATCCCGCTCGAATCGCAGAGCGTCGATACCGTGCTGGTCACGTTCACCCTGTGTTCCATCGACGATGCGGCCGCCGCACTCGAGGGCATGCGGCGCGTCCTCAGGCCCGGGGGAAAATTGCTGTACTGCGAACACGGCGCCGCACCCGATGATAGCGTGCGCCGCTGGCAGGAACGGCTGAACCCTGGATGGAAGCGCGTTTCCGGCGGCTGCAACATGAACCGCGACATACCGGCGCTCATCGAAAGCACCGGTTTCAGCATCACGACCGACGAGCGCATGTACATCCCCGGGCCGAAGATTCTCTCTTACAACTACTGGGGTGCGGCGAAGCCCTGACCGCTGGACTTCGGTTAACAGGTATCGATCATCTGGTATGTTTTCGCTTCGGGAGGGTCATCGGAAGCCAATGAAATTTGTAATCAAAGAAAAAGTCGGTCCGAGGAATAAACTGGTTTTTCCTTTTTATGCAGCAATTTTCTGGCTGGCCGTGCCGACCGGCGTCCTCGGCTTTCTAGCGAGCGTGACCAAAATCGAATGGATTTATTCGCCCGCGCTGGCTTTTTTTGTCCCGCTGATAGTTTTGACGATCCCGGTGTGGCCGGACGCTCTAAAGCTTTCCAGGATCAAAAAAACTGCGGCAGTAAAGAAGAGCGGTTCACCGTGGTCTTTCAGCAGACCACTGACCTGGGAATGGAAAGACTCCGAATAGAAAACGGACTTGATCGAGGATATTGCTATCTCCCTGAGGTTCTTGGCTACACGCAGATTCCAACCAACATGTGAGAGCAAGTCGCATCTTCTTCACATATGACTCGATTGAGCTATGCGGGTCGCCTTAGTGGCGAATTATGCGGCTCGCCACCGTGACCGCTTCAGGTCAAAAGCCGTCATTCAAGCTCAAGCCAGGTGACTGTCGTCGGCGGGTCAGAAGCGGCCGTGAAGCCAACAAATGGCCCATTGTCTTTTTTCCGTGGCCACGCGCGAGCGTCTTCAGAAATTCACTCAGCCGATGGCCAATAACATAATACGGTGCAACCATATTGCTCCGTATTGCGTGTAAACATTAGAGACTTGAGTTTTGCGAGCTTGATTCAGGTCCTTTTCTGAATTGTCGAATGGAATCGTAAATTGTGACTGGCCTCTTCCAGAAGATTCTTGCATTTCGGAAGTCTGTTGATCTCGAGCGGAATCGCCGGGTTATGGTTGCCGGCAAATTCGTCAAGATGACTGCCCCGCAAGCGCGCCGTTACCAGGAACTCAGACGCGAAAAAGCAGTTGGTTGATTGAAGCCGATGGCTCTCGCCGCCCCCGGTCGAGCGGCAATCAGTCACAGATGCAGCAATTGAAGTGGTGCCCGGGGCGGGACTCGAACCCGCACGGCCTTTCGGCCAGCGGATTTTAAGTCCGCTGCGTCTACCAGTTCCGCCACCCGGGCATCGACATGGATTATCGGGTATCACCGCTGCAGCCACAACAAAGGCCCAGTCAGGTCATTCGGGATACAGTGATATATCCACGCGGTTGTTGTTCGCGGCTATCTCGTTCCACGCGGACGCCATGATCCCCACCGGCGTCGGCGGATAATCCAGCAGCGGGCTGGAATTCCCGTAAGAGATGATTTCGTAGCGCACAGCGCCTTCCGTCCGTGCGCGTGCCGCATTGATGAAGTTCGCGAACGAAGCAGACTGCCGCAAGCCCATCTCGTACGCCTCGCTGGGCCCGAACCCGACCTGGTCGCATTGATCGGCCGGCGTATCCGGTGCCGCGAGTCCGTAACCGTCCGGACCGCCGAAGGCCATGCAGAAATTACCCACGTGCGACTCGATTCTCACCACGCCCCGGAAATCGAGTGCCACCAGATGATTGGTCAGCTCCTGGAGTACCGACAGCCGGAAGTCGCCAAGAGGGACTTCGTCAAAACCGTATTGCGACGTCTGGTTCGCCGCCCATTCCAGCGAGTCCAGGGCGACCAACGTCGCCTCGTCGAGAGACTGCCGGTATTCGTTCAGTTGCCGCCGCACTTCCAGCGCGTCCTGCGACGTGCTGGCCTGGCGTACCTCGAGCGCCTGCTGCAGTTCGGCATTCTGCCGCTGCAGCTCACGCCAGCTGTCCTCCCGATACCAGAACAGCACCGCGAAGATGACCGCGATAACACCCAGCACCGCGGCGAGGGCATTGAAGGCAAACCTGGAAGGAACGCTCTGCCCGGGCGCCGCTTCCGCGTCCTCTTCGTGCCGCGGCGGACGCACCCGGTCCGCGACGCTCCGTGCAATCCGCTCCTGGCTGTCCTCGAGCTCGCGCCGCAGGATCTCTCGCTGCTGGTCGAACAGGTTGCGGATCATGTCCCGCAGGTCATGGTCGAACTGTTCCAGGTTGGGGTATTCGCCCGTCCGCACCGCCGGGTCGACACGGCCGCGCTTCTCGCGGGACTCGGCGTCTTCGCCGATGATGCGCAGCGACTCCAGGACCTTCGACACCTCCACCGGCTCGAGCTGCTTCGGCAATACGCCGATCGCACCGAGCGCGCGCGCCTGGCCAACGTACAGTTCGCCCTGCTGCGCGGTATACATCATGATCGGGATAGTGGCCGTCGCCGGGTTGTCCTTGATCGCGGACACGGCCTCGAGGCCGTCCATGCCCGGCATCTCGTGGTCCATGAAGATGATGTCGGGCCGGGAATCGCTCAGGTACTCGATCGCGTCCTCCGCGGACCCGGCCGTGGCGACGTCGAGATCATGCGTCTCGAGGATCTTCTTCAGCACGTTTCGTGCCGTCTTGGAGTCGTCGACGACCAGAGCAGTTTTGCGCAACGATTTGCCCTCTGTTCCGCCTTGGGGCGAATGCTTGAGGGATTATGTCACGACTCGCGACAACGTGCCGATCGGAGATCGACTGCGGACGGAGAAAGGAGAAATGGAGGCTAGGGTCGGAATCGAACCGGCGTCCACGGCTTTGCAGGCCGCTGCATAACCACTCTGCCACCTAGCCTCTGGGGTCAAACTACCACACGAGCAGCAGGCGACGCAGTATACAGGCCCACTGGCCAGAATCAATTTGGCGGATCCAATTTACAGCTTGTCGAGCCGGGACCTTTGCACGACGAGCCTGCATAATCGGCCGATGCCAAGAACCCTCGCGATCCTCCTGCTGCTGCTCGGCGCCTGTACGCCGTCCGAAACGCCGGATAATGCTGCCGCAGACACCCTCCTCGTCCAGGCCGGCGTGCACGCCGAAGGACCGCGGCTGTCCGCCGGTGCCGCCGGGCCGCTGGTGCTGAGCTGGATGGAACCGGACGCGGCCGGCACGACGCTCTGGTATTCCACGCTGGCGGACACTGGCTGGGAACCGCCAAAGCCGGTCGTGACGGGCAAAGACATGTTCGTCAACTGGGCAGACCTGCCCTCGGTGGCGGCGCTCGGCGACGATCACTGGGTCGCGCACTGGCTCGAGATGGCCGGTTCCGAGACGTATGCCTACCACGTCGTGATGGCGCAATCGTTCGACGGCGGACAGACATGGTCGGAGCCCGTGAAGCCGCACAGCGACGGAACGCCCACCGAGCATGGCTTCGTTTCCGTCTATCCCCATGACGGCATGGTCGCGGCAATCTGGCTCGACGGCCGCAAGACAGGAGGCGGGCATGCCGCCAATCATGACAGCGAGCCCGGGGAAGCCGGCATGACCCTGCGCGGCGCCGTGATCGACGCCGACAACGGGCTTCGTGATGAACAGGAAATCGACGACCTCATCTGCGATTGCTGCCAGACAGACGTCGCGATCACGGCGCAAGGACCCGTCGCCGTGTACCGGGACCGCACGGCCGGCGAGATCCGCGACATCTACGTCGCCCGCCACGTCGATGGCCGCTGGCAAACCGGGGTGCCGCTGCACGAGGACTACTGGCACATCGCCGGCTGCCCGGTAAACGGACCGGCCATAGCAGCGCGCGGAGACACGGTCGCGGCAGCGTGGTTCTCTGCCCCGGAGCAGACGCCCGCCGTGCGCCTGCGCTTCTCGCAGGACAGCGCGGTCAGCTTCGGTCCTGTATTCACTTTGGCCAACGACGGCGCACTCGGGCACGTCGATGTCGCGCTGCTCGGCGACGGGTCCGCCGTGGTGAGCTGGTTGCAGGCCGATGCCGGTGGCCGTGGCAATCTCGTCGTGCGCCGATTAACAGCTGACGGCGACATGGGGGCTGTCATTCCCGTCGCATTCGGCGTGCCCGCGCGGTCCGTGCCGCAAATGGCGGCTGCCGGTGACGGCCTGGTGCTGGTCTGGACCGAGGCGCAGGCAGAGACGAAGCGGGTCGCCAGCGCACGAATCCCGCTCGACTCGATCGCCGTCGATTGACTGGGGCATTGCAGGAGCGGTTCTTGTACCGCGATCGTTCGCGGGCCGAGGCCCGCTCCTACAGCACATGCGCAAAAGGCTGCCCGATGGGCAGACTTTAGTATGTTTGGAGCGGGAAACGCGGCGCGCCGGCATGCCTGCAATCCCTGTAACAACATCCTGGCGCGCCGAATGCGCTACCGGCGATCTTTGCGCAAAGGCGTTAGCCGAGTCTGCTCCAAACAAACAGGGCCCCGAAAGGGGCCCTGAATTTGTCTGGAGCGGGAAACGAGGCTCGAACTCGCGACCTCAACCTTGGCAAGGTTGCGCTCTACCAACTGAGCTATTCCCGCGGAAGGCCGGAAATTGTAGCCCCTCGAGGCCTACTGTCAAGGCAAATCCCGCGCTTTCAGTCCGAACCATCACCATCCTGGTCCGCCATGATGAACGGCCACGCGGCTTTGAGGTAGAAGAACATCGACCAGATCGTCATAACCGCGGCCGCCACAAGCAATACGAAACCGACGGTATAGATCGGGATTCCAAACAGGTCGTGCTGGTAAACCATGAAGGCGATACCGAACATCTGCAGCGTGGTCTTGACCTTGCCGGAGAAAGACACCTTGACGTTCGCCCGTTCGCCAATCGTGGCCATCCACTCCCTGAGCGCGGAGATCGTGATCTCCCGCCCGATGATGATCATGGCGATGATGTCCTCGAACCAGCCGGAGTCGGCCTGCACCAGCATTACCAGCACGATCGCCACCATCAGTTTGTCGGCAACCGGATCCAGGAATTCGCCGAAGCGCGAGTGCTGGCCGAAGCGGCGCGCCACCCAGCCGTCGATGAAGTCGGTGACCGCCGCAATGCCGAACAGGATGGCGGCGATCGGCCGCGCGTCCGGCAGTGGGCTGTAAAAGCAGATGACGACCGCCGGAATCGCTGCGATGCGAAACAGCGTGAGCATGATGGCGAAGTTGAGTTTCACGTCCGCGGAAGCCTTCAGTGCTGGCCGTCGATGTGGAGGTCATTGTATATGGTTTCCGCCAAAGTACGACTGATGCCGCGTACCTTGGCGAGATCTTCGACGCCCGCCCCCATGACGCCCTGCAGGCCACCGAACTGCCGCAACAGCTCACGGCGCTTCTTCGGCCCGAGCCCCGGTATCTGTTCCAGCCGCGACGTATTGCGAACTTTGGCACGCCGCTGGCGGTGACCGGTGATCGCGAAACGATGCGCTTCGTCCCGTATTTGCTGGATTAGCAGCAGTGCCGGAGAATCCGGCGGCAGCCGCAGCGGCGTCGTTCGGCCCGGCAGGAACAGGCGTTCGGCGCCCGGCCTGCGCGCCCTGCCCTTGGCGACGGCCACCAGCGTGAGCCAGTCGAGCTCGAGTTCCCGCAGCACGCCGACGGCCTCCGCCAACTGCCCCTTGCCGCCGTCGACAAACAGCACGTCCGGCATCGGTACTTCGCCCTTCCTGACCCGCGCATAACGTCGCTGCAGTGCTTCCGCCATCGCCGAGTAGTCGTCGCCCGCCGCTGCAGGGCTGAGGTTGAAGCGGCGGTAGTCGCTCTTGACGGGACCGGCCGCATTGAACACCACGCACGATGCCACCGTCGCTTCGCCCGCCGTGTGGCTCACGTCGAAACACTCGAGGCGCTCGGGAACCTCCTCGAGTTCCAGCAGTTCGGCTAGCGCAGAGAACTGCCGCCGTATCGTCGCGTTGCTCGCGAGCCTGAGGTTCAGTCCCTGCTCGGCGTTGGTGCGCGCCATCTCCAGCCAGCGCCTGCGATCGCCGCGAACGTTGCTCCTGATCGCCACCTTTCGCTCCATGCGCGCGCCGAGTTCGGCCTCGAGCAGGTCGCGGTCCTCGATTCCGGCGTCGATGATGATCTCGGCCGGCGCATCGCGGCCCAGGTAGTACTGGGCGACGAAGCTGTTGAGGATCTGCTGTTTATCGGCCTCGCCCTGGGCACGCGGGAAATGGTCACGGCTGCCGATGACGGCGCCGTTCCTGATAAACAAAACGGTCACGCAATGCACCCCGCCGTTCGAGGCGAATCCGAGCACGTCGAGATCCGTGCCCGCGCTGCGCGATACCAGCTGGCGCGCCTCGATCTCCTTGAGCTTCGCGATCTGGTCGCGAAAGCGTGCGGCCAGTTCGTATTCCTGCGCCTCCGCTGCGGCTTCCATGCGCCGGACGAAGGTATCGATGACGCCCCGGTTGCGCCCTTCCAGGAACTGGATCGCCGCCCCGATGTCACGGGCGTAGTCCTTCTCACCGATCAGCCCGACGCAGGGCGCCGTGCAGCGACGGATCTGGTACTGCAGGCAGGGTCGCGAACGGTTCCTGAAGAACGTGTCGTTGCAGTTGCGAATCAGGAACAGCTTCTGCAGGTCGTTGAGCGTCTGCCGTACCGCGGTCGTGCTCGGATAGGGGCCGAAGTAGCGGCCCTTGCCCGTGCGCGGGCCGCGGTGAAACCGCAGTCGCGGAAATGCATGGTCGGTCGAGACGTAGATGTACGGGTAACTCTTGTCATCGCGCAGCAGGACATTGAATTTCGGCTTGTGCTGCTTGATCAGGTTGTACTCGAGCAGCAGTGCCTCGGCTTCGGTGTTGGTCACCGTTACCTCGACGCGCGCCGCGAGCTTCATCATCGCCGCCGTCTTGGCTGAGGTCTGTGTGCGCTGGAAGTAGCTCGACACCCGCTTCTTCAGGTCGCGCGCTTTGCCTACGTAGAGGACCTTGTGCTGGCCGTCGAGCATGCGATACACGCCGGGCCGGTGGGTCAGCGTGCGCAGGAAGGACTTCGGGTCGAATGCGGGTTGGTCTTTCATCGCGAATTAAATATGCCACGAATTTGTTGTAGGAGCGGGCCTCGAACCGCGATCGCGGTCCGAGGCGCGCTCCTACGGCTGCAGGAGTTCGCGGGCGCGCTCGAACACAGCGTCGAACATCACCGGCGTTAGGCGGCCGGTGTTCGTGTTGTAGCGGCTGCAGTGATACGAATCGAGCATGCAGAAAGAACCGAGATCGTGATCCGCCGCATGGGCGAACTTGTAGTCCGCCTGCCGCAGGCCACGCGCCTTGACCACCGCCCTGTGCGCGATGCCGCCCAGCGCGAGCACCACCGAACCGCTCTGGAGGGTGTCGAGTTCGTTTGCGAGGAAGCGGTTGCAGGTATTGATCTCCGCCCCGACCGGCTTGTTGTCCGGCGGCAGGCATTTGACGGCATTGGTAATACGGCAATCGAGCAGTTCCAGGCCGTCATCGGCCGAGCGCGACTCGGCCGCCGTGCTGAAACCGAACTTGTGCAGCGTCGCGTACAGCAGGATGCCGGCGTGGTCGCCCGTGAACGGCCGCCCGGTCCGGTTGGCGCCGTGCATCCCTGGCGCCAGACCAACGATCAACAGGCGCGCCGTCGCATCGCCGAACGGCGGCACCGGCCGGCAGTAATAATCGGGGTGGCGCGAATTCACGTCGTCGAGGAAGCCGGCCAGCCGCGGGCACGCGCGGCAACCGCGATCGAAAATCGAATTCGGCACCTTACCGGCCTGGTCAGTCATCCATGTGGCGGATCACGGCGCGGCCGAATTCGCTGCAGCCCACCAGCTTGGCGCCCGGGATGAGTTCCTCGAGCTCCTCCTCCACTTCCTTGCGGTCGTGCGGACGCTCTTTGCGGATCGGCCTGTGGATGGCCTCGCGCAGGCGTGCAAGGTCGAAGGTGAGTTCGCCGTTCGCGATCGTGTTCGCGACGCCCTTCATGATCAGGTCCGCCGCCTCGGTCCAGCCGATGTAGCGCAGCATCATCTCGGCCGAGAGGATCAGCGAACCGGGGTTGACGCGGTCTTTGCCCGCGAAACCGGGCGCCGTGCCGTGCGTGGCTTCGAACACGCCGACGGCATCGGCGATATTGGCGCCGGGCGCTATGCCGATGCCGCCCACCTGGGCCGCGAGCGCATCGGAGATGTAGTCGCCGTTGAGATTGAGCGTGGCGATGATGTCGTATTCTTCCGGCCGCATCAGGATCTGCTGCAGGAAGTTGTCGGCAATCACGTCCTTGATGATGATCTCGTTGCCGGTTACCGGGTTCGGGAAGCTCAGCCAGGGCCCGCCGTCCTTCTCGGTCGCGCCGAACTCTTCGCGCGCGACCTCGTATCCCCAGTGGCAGAACGCGCCTTCGGTGAACTTCATGATGTTGCCCTTGTGAACGAGGGTAACGGAGCCCTGGTCGCGGTCAATGCAATACTGGATCGCCTTGCGCACGAGACGCTCCGAGCCTTCGCGCGACACCGGCTTGATGCCGATGCCGGAGCTGGCCGGGAAGCGGATTTTCCTGGTACCCAGTTCGTGCTGCAGGAAATGGATCAGCTTCTGCACTTCCTGGGAGCCTGTCGGGTACTCGATACCGGCGTAGATATCCTCGGTGTTCTCGCGGAACACGGTCATGTCCACTAGGTTGGAATCTTTCATCGGCGTAATCACGCCCGGGAAGTAGCGGATCGGCCGCACGCAGGCATACAGGTCCAGCGCCTGGCGGATCGACACGTTCAGCGAGCGAATGCCGCCACCGATCGGCGTCGCCAACGGGCCCTTGATCGACACGACAAACTTCTCCAGCGCGTTCAGGGTCTCGTCCGGCATGTAGACCTCGCCGCCGTAGACCTCGGCCGCCTTCTGCCCGGCATAGACCTGCATCCACTCGATCTTGCGGGCGCCGCCATAGGATTTCTCGACAGCTGCATTGACGACGTCGATCATCACCGGCGTAACGTCGATACCGATGCCGTCGCCCTCGATGAACGGAATGATCGGCCGGTCGGGCACGTTCAGTGTGTGATCCGGATTGGCGGTAATGGCTTCGCCGCCGGCGGGCACCTCGATGAAGTCGTAATGCATGGTTTCTCTCGGCTGGGTGGGCGTGCATTGTACCTGCCCGGCCCGAGAGCTCAATTAGCCCGGTTAAGGAGCTGTTCTCGAACCGCGATCGCGGGCCGAGGCCCGCTCCTACTTGTGCAGGCCGGCGATCCGCATGGCGATCTCCATCGCCTGCTCGTAGTTCAGACGCGGATCCACGGTCGACTTGTACGCCCTCGCGAGGTCATCGTCCGTCAGGCCGCGCGCGCCGCCGGTGCATTCGGTGACGTTTTCGCCGGTCAGCTCGAGATGCACCCCGCCGAGCCGACTGCCCATGGCGTTGTGCACGCGGAAGGCAGCTTCGAGTTCCGCGACGATCTTGTCGAAGCGCCGGGTCTTGACGCCGTTCGAGGTGCTCTCGGTATTGCCGTGCATGGGATCGCAGACCCAGAGCACCGGCGAGCCGGTCTCGCGCACCGCGGTGATCAGGTCGGGCAGGTGCTCTTCGATGGCGCCGGCGCCGAACCGGTGGATGAAGGTAAGCCGGCCAGGTTCGTCGTTCGGGTTCAGAATCGCGACCAGCTCCTGGATCCACTCGCGCGTCATGCCCGGGCCGACCTTGATCCCGACCGGGTTGGCGATGCCGCGGAAGAATTCGACGTGCGCGCCGTCGGTCGACGCGGTACGCATGCCGATCCATGGGAAGTGGGTCGTCAGATTGTACCAGCGCCCGCGACGGTCGAGGAAACGCGTCTGGGCTTGTTCGTAGAGCAGGTGCAGGCCCTCGTGAGCCGCATAAATGTCCGCCCGGCGCGTCTTGTGCACCGGCTGGCCGGCGATGGTCTCCAGGAAGTCCAGCGAATCGGAGATGGAGGCCACGATCGCGTGGTATTCGTCGGCCATCGGCGAGTGGCCGACCCAGTTGAGGTCCCAGTACTCCGGGTGGTGCAGGTCCGCGAAGCCGCCATCGATCAGCGAGCGGACGAAATTCAGGGTCAGGGCCGCGCGCTCATAGCCACGCAGGATGAGCTGCGGGTCCGGCACGCGATCGGCGGCCGTGAACGGGTTGCGGTTGACAAGGTCGCCGCGAAAACTCGGCAGCGATTCACCCTCGCGGGTTTCCGTGTCGGCGGAGCGCGGTTTCGCGTACTGGCCTGCCATGCGCCCCACGCGGACCACCGGCTTTTTGAGCCCGTAGAGGATCACGAGACTCATCTGCAGCAGGATCTTGAGCTTCGCGACGATGTCCTCGGAGGTGCACTCGTCGAAGGTCTCGGCACAGTCGCCGCCCTGCAGGATGAAGACTTCGCCGCGCTGCGCCCGCGCGAACTCCTCCTTCAGCGAGTCGATCTCCCAGGAGGTTACCAGCGGCGGCAGCCGGCTGAGTTCGGCGACGGCGCGCTCGAGCGCCGCCTTGTCCGGGTAGGTCGGCTGCTGCGCGGCCGGCAGCGCCTGCCAGCTCGCCGGATGCCAGTCGGATTTCGGGACAGATCGTGTCATGGGCGGGTCCGGTTCATCCGCGGGACTATGCCATGCTGCAGCGCAATACTGCAAAGCTTTCATCTGGAAAGGTTGCGCGGACATTGGCACAATGCGCGCCATTCGCGTGCCGCCCTCCTGAGGCGGTGTGTATTTCGGGAGTTCCCCAATGCAAGACATACTCGTACTCGGCGCCGGCAAGATCGGGGCCCTTATAGCCGGCTTGCTCGGCGAAAGTGGAAGCTATCGCGTGCAGCTCGCGGATGGCGAGCCCGGCATCGCACAGGCGGTCGCCGCGGCCCATGGCCTGGACTCGATCGTCGCCTTCGATCTCGATGCCAGTAACAAGGAAGCGCTCACCCGTCACGTTCGCGAACACAAGCCGGTGGCGCTCGTATCGAGCCTGCCCTACTTCTGCAACATCGTCGTCGCCGAAGTGGCTCGCGCCGAAAACCTGCATTACTTCGACTTGACCGAAGACGTTGCTGTGACCGAGCAGGTCCGTTCGATCGCCGAAGGCGCCTCGACCGCTTTCATACCGCAGTGCGGCCTCGCCCCTGGCTTCATCAGCATCGCCGCCAATGAACTCATCCAGCACTTCGACTCGCTGCGAGCAGTGAAGCTGCGCGTCGGCGCCCTGCCGCAACACCCGAACAACGTGCTCAAGTACTCGCTGACCTGGTCTACCGACGGCGTCATCAACGAGTACGGCAATCTCTGCAAGGCGATCGTCGACGGTACGGAAGTGGACGTCCTGCCGCTCGAGGGCCTCGAGTCGATCGAAATCGATGGCAGGAAATACGAAGCGTTCAATACCTCGGGCGGACTGGGTTCGCTCGCAGAGACGTACGGCGATCGTGTCAACACGATGAACTACAAGACCATCCGCTACCCGGGCCACTGCGAGCAGATGCGGCTGCTGATGAACGGCCTCAAGCTCAATCACGACCGCGATACGCTCAAGCGCATCCTCGAAAATGCCGTGCCGCAGACGCTACAGGACGTGGTCATCATTTATGCGGCGGTAAACGGCATGCAGGACGGAGAGCTGCGTGAGGAAAACTACGTCAACAAGGTCTATCCGCAGGTTGTAGCCGGACGACTCTGGTCCGCGATACAGATCACGACCGCCGCCGGCATTTGCAGCGTCATTGATATCGTGTTGACCGACCCCACTCACTACAAGGGTTTCATAGCGCAGGAGCAATTCCGGCTGCAGGATATCCTTGCAAACCGCTTCGGCCGCTACTACGCACACGGCGGCAGCAACATCGAATCGGCGGAGCTGGTTGCCCGGGGCGAAACAGGACATCAGCGCGCCAGCGCTTGAGGGTGACACCATGAAGAAGATTCTCGATTCACTCGGGCTCGGTGAGACCAACCCGGGCACCTGGTTTGGCAGCGACAGCAGCGAAGACGCCTCGGCGCCGCTGATCGAGTCGTTCAACCCGGCAAACGGCGAACTGATCGGCAGCGTTCGCTCGACGACGCCCACCGAGTACGACCGCCTGGTCAACCTGGCGAGAGACGCGTTCCGCGAGTGGCGCAAGGTACCGGCACCCGTTCGCGGCGAAGCGGTCAGGCGCATCGGCAACGCGCTGCGCGACCACAAGGATGCGCTCGGCAGCCTCGTGACGCTGGAGATGGGCAAAATCAAGGCCGAGGGCGACGGTGAAGTCCAGGAGATGATCGATATCTTCGACTTCGCGGTCGGCCAGTCGCGCATGCTGTACGGCAAGACGATGCATTCGGAGCGGCCGCAGCACCGCATGTACGAACAATGGCACCCGCTGGGCCTGGTCGGCACCATCACGGCGTTCAACTTCCCGGTCGCGGTGTGGTCGTGGAACACCGCGCTCGCCGCGATTTGCGGCAATGTGAGCATCTGGAAGCCCTCGCCCAAGACACCGCTGTGCGGCGTCGCGGTGCAGAAGATCGTCAACGAGGCCCTGGCCGATCTCGACCTGCCGACGTTCTCATGCCTGATCAACGACGGCAGCAACGAACTCGCGCAACAGTTCGTAGACGACCGACGCATCGACCTCATCTCGTTCACCGGCTCCTCCGCTGTCGGCCGCAAGGTAGGCGCGCAGGTTGCGAAACGCATGGGCAAGGTATTGCTGGAACTCGGCGGCAACAACGCCATCATCGTCGACGAACACGCCAACATGGAACTCGTTGTGCCGGCGATCGTCTTCGGCGCGGTCGGCACCGCCGGCCAGCGTTGCACGACCACGCGCCGTATCATCGTGCACGAATCGCGTATGGACGAGCTCAAGGCTGCTCTCGTGAAGGCTTACGGGCAGGTGCGCATCGGCGACCCGCTCGATCCGAAGACGCTGATGGGACCGTTGATCGACGAGTCCGCGATCGAACGCGTCGAGGCAGCGATCGAGGCCGTCCGCGAGACAGGCGGCGAAGTCCTGTGCGGCGGCGAGCGTATCGACGGGCCCGGCAACTTCATCACGCCGGCCATCGCGGTCGCCAGCAACGGCTGGGACATCGTTCAGACCGAGACCTTCGGCCCGCTGCTCTACCTCCTTCCCTACAAGACGCTGGATGAAGCGATCGAGATGCAGAATGGTGTCGTGCAGGGACTGTCTTCCGCGATCTTCACGGACAACCTGCAGAACGCCGAATACTTCCTGTCGCAGTCGGGCTCCGACTGCGGTATCGCGAACGTCAACATCGGCACGTCCGGTGCCGAGATCGGCGGTGCGTTCGGCGGCGAGAAGGAAACCGGCGGCGGCCGCGAGGCAGGCTCTGATGCCTGGCGCGCCTACATGCGGCGCCAGACCAACACCATCAACTGGGGCAAGGATTTGCCGCTCGCGCAGGGCATCAATTTCGACCTGTAGGCGGCGGGTGACCCGGGCTGCAGGAACGGCTCTCTACAAAGCCTCGAAGCGGTTCTCGGTGCGGTTCTTGCGAACTTCGCCGGCCGTGAATACCTGGCCGCTCATCGCGATGTACACGCCGGGCGGAGACACCTGCACCGCGGCGACGGCCATGCCGACGTTGAATATTGCGTCGGTGGTGCGAAAGCGCGCCGGGGTCAGCGCGCCGGTGAGCACGATCGTCTTGCCTTCCAGGCCCTGCAGCGCCTCGGCCGTATCGGCCATGGTGTCGGTGCCATGGGTGACGACATACAGGGCCGCGTCGTCGCGCTCGATGTAGCCGCGCAGCTTTGTACGATCCTCATCGGTGATCTCGAGACTGTCTTTTTGCAACAACGACACGATCTCGTAGTCGAACTGGACGAGCCCTTCCTTCAGGATATGCTCGACCTGCGACTCGCCGACCTCGAACTGGCTCAGCGAATCGAAGTAGATCTTGTCGATAGTGCCGCCGGTTGTAATGAAACGGATCAACATGGAGCGAAGCATGCCACCAAATCCGCACGATCAACAGCCACCAGCTGATATCATGACGCCATGAAAACGACTATCCGACGCGCTTTCATTGCGGCCCTGGTGAGTCTCGTCGCGTACGCCTCGAACGCGGCGGCACAGACTGTCGTCGTCCTCGAAATCGAGGGCGGCATCGGGGTGGCGACGGCCGATTACCTCGCCAGCGGGATCCGCCATGCCGAAGAACAGAACGCCGATCTCGTCATCATCGACATGGACACGCCCGGCGGCCTGGTCAAACCGATGCGCGACATGGTGCAGGACATCCTCGGCTCGTCGGTGCCCGTAGCCACCTACGTCTCGCCGGCCGGTGCCCGCGCCGACAGCGCAGGGACCTACATCCTGCTCGCAAGCCACATCGCGGCCATGGCGCCGACCACGCACCTCGGCGCGGCGACGCCCGTGTCGCTGAACGGCGAGGACGTCACGCCTCCCGAGCCGGGCGGCAAGCCGGCCGAGACGCCAGCCGACAGCGAGGCGGAGGGCGATGGCGAAACCGGGGAATCCGCACCGCTACCCACTGGCAGCGCAATGGAGCGCAAGGTACTGAACGACGCCGTGGCGTACATCCGCGGCCTCGCCGAACGTCACGGCCGCAACGCCGAGTGGGCAGAAAAAGCCGTTACCGAAGCCGCGACGCTCACCGCGAAAGAAGCGCTGGAGCAGAACGTCATCGAGTTCATCGCCGTGGACCATGCTGACCTGTTGCAGCAACTCGACGGCTACGAGGTGAAGATGGACTCTCAAGTCGTCGCCCTGGAGACCGCCGGCGCCGCTATCGAGACCTTCGAGCCGAACTGGCGCATCAAGATACTGTCGGCCATCGCCAATCCGGAGATCGTGCTGTTGCTCGGAATCATCGGTCTCTATGGCCTGATGTACGAGGGCTGGAACCCCGGGGCGATTGTCCCGGGCGTCGTCGGCGTGATCTGCCTGCTGCTGGCAGCGTACGCGCTGCAGGTCCTGCCCGTGAATTATGCAGGCCTGGCCTTGATCATCGTCGGCATCGCCCTCATGGTTGCAGAAGCGTTCGCACCGAGTTTCGGCGCGCTCGGGCTCGGCGGCATAGCCGCCTTCGTATTCGGCGCAATCATGATGTTCGACAGCGGCATACCGGGCTTCGGCATTTCAATCGGTTTCGTGATCGGTCTCGCGGTATTCGCCGCACTCGCGATCATCTGGCTGGTGGGCTACGCGCTGAAGCTGCGCCGGCGCGGCGCCGTCTCCGGCGCCGAATCGATCGTGGGCGGCATCGGAACCGCGCTCGAGGACTTTGAGGGCGAAGGCAGGATCTGGCTCGAGAGCGAAGCCTGGCATGCGGTGAGCAAGGTCCCGATTCAAAAAGACCAGCAGGTCGTCGTCACCGCCATGAACGGCCTCGTGCTGGAGGTACAACCGGTCCCGGAACATGCCGCCGACGCACCGGCCGCGCTCTGAACCAGACCTTTATTTAAGGAATAAACGAATGGAAAGCTTACTGCCGATCGTAGTTATCATCTTCCTGGTCATCGCGTTCGCGTCGCAGGTCTTCAAGATTCTGCAGGAATATGAGCGCGGCGTTATCTTCTTCCTGGGCCGCTTCCAGACCGTCAAAGGACCCGGCCTCATCATCCTGATCCCGTTTCTGCAGCGGATGACCAAGGTCGATTTGCGCGTGATCGTGCTCGACGTCCCGACGCAGGACGTGATCTCGCGGGACAATGTGTCGGTCCGCGTGAACGCCGTCATCTATTTCCGGATCGTCGATCCGGAAAAAGCCATCATCCGCGTCGCCAATGTGTTCGAAGCGACCAGCCAGCTGTCGCAGACGACATTGCGTTCGGTTCTGGGCCAGCACGAGCTCGACGACATGCTCTCGGAGCGTGACCGGCTCAATGCCGACATCCAGGGAATACTCGACCAGCGCACGGACAACTGGGGCATCAAGGTTTCCAACGTCGAGATCAAGCACGTCGACCTGGACGAAAGCATGATCCGCGCTATCGCCCAGCAGGCCGAAGCTGAGCGCGCGCGACGCGCGAAAGTGATCAACGCCGAGGCTGAAAAACAGGCAGCCACGATGCTTGCCGAAGCAGCGAACATGCTCGCCAAGGAAGAATCGGCACTGACGTTGCGCTACCTGCAGACGCTCAAGGAAATCAGCAATGAGAGGAGCAATACGATCGTCTTCCCGATCGACCTCGTGGAGAAGATCGGCGCTGCGGCGAAATCGCTGAGCGGCAGCCGCTCGGGCAGCTAGCGGCGCTCGGCCGCGGGCGGGATATCGACGGTGATCCTCGCCCCGCCCAGCGCGGAGCGCGCGATCGTCAGCGTGCCGCCGTAGGATTTCGCGATATCGCGGACGATTGCGAGGCCGATGCCGTGCCCCGGTGTCGCCTCGTCGAGGCGCGTGCCGCGTTCCAGCAACGCGTCGGCGGCTTCTTCCGGAATCCCGGGGCCGTCATCGTCGACGGTCAGGCGCATGCCGCCGCCCTGTCCCCGGACGCTTTGCGACGGCCGGACGTCGATCGACACCCTGCCTTTGCACCACTTGCAGGCGTTGTCCAGCAGGTTGCCGGCAAGCTCCAGGAAATCGCCCGTGTCGCCGCGGAATTTCGTGTCCGCCGCCACATCGGCATCGATGGACGGATGCTTGTCGTGGTACACCTTGCGCAAACCGCTGACGAGGCGCTCCACTTCCTTCGCGACATCCACCGGTCCGAGCACCAGGTTGTCCGCTGCCGATGCCGCAGGCTTGCGCAGCTGGTAACGCACGATCTCGTCCATACGCTCGATCTGCTCGTTGAAGCGGCCCTGTAGCTGCCGTGACGAGTCGACATCCGCTGTCAGTGCGCGCATGGCGGCGAGCGGCGTCTTCAGGCTGTGAGCGAGGTTGTCGAGGGTATGCCGGTAGCGGTCCGAGCGGGCGCGCTCGTTGTCGATCAGCAGGTTCATGTTGCGCGCGACCCCGGTGAGTTCGGTCGGGAACTTCCCGGACAGCGACGCGCGCTTGCCCTCCTCGATCTCGGTGATCTCGGCCTCGATCTGCCGCAGCGGCCGCAGCAGCCCGCGCATCAGTATCGAAATCGACAGCAGCATGATCAGCGCGATGGCACCGAACCAGCCGATCAGCTGGCGGCGGAACTCCGCGACCTGGGCATTGAAGGAATCGAGGCTCTCGGCCACCTTGAATACGTAAGGCTTGAGCTCGCCGTCCGGAAACTCCCACTGCACGGCCAGGCTCAGCGTCAGGAGCGGCGTGCCGTCTTCGAGCGCCTCGCGTTCGAAGACGCGGGCGCCGAGGCGCGGAAATCCGCCCTGCGGGATCTCGAGGCCGAGCGCCGAGCGTGACCGCCAGGTCAGCTGCCCGCTGTCGTCACGCAGCTCGCCATAGAGCCCGGAGCCGATCGTGTTGAAGCGCTCCTCGTGCAGGTCCGGCGGGAAACTCAGCGCGCCCTCGTCGTTCGGGTTTGCCGCCGCAAGGAGCTGCATCAGGTGGCCGTCGAGGATATCGCGGCGGGCCTGCTCGCCGGCGGTGCGAAACGCGGTGTCCAGCACGATGACGGTGGCGCCGAAGAACAGCAGGAGCAGCACGCTGACCGATACCAACAAGCGTGCGCTTAACGATGACATCACCGGCGCGGATCGGCTGCGATTACTCGGACTGGCTGCGCTCGAGCGCGAACCGGTAGCCGCGGCCGCGCAGGGTCTCGATCGGTTTCAGGGCATTCGCGGGGTCGAGCTTCTTGCGCAGCCGGCCGATGAATACCTCGATGACATTGCTGTCGCGTTCGAAGTCCTGGTCGTACAGGCGCTCCGTGAGCTCGGTCTTGGATATCACCTGCCCCGCGCGCAGCATCAGGTATTCGATGATCTTGTACTCGAAGCTGGTCAGCTCGACCGGCGCGCCGTCGACCCTGACTTCCTGGCGCCCCATGTCCAGCACGACCGGTCCGGCGGTCATCACCGAGGAAGCCCACCCGCCGCTGCGCCTGAGCAGCGCATGCACGCGCGCACTTACCTCTTCGAAATGAAACGGCTTGACCACGTAGTCGTCCGCCCCGGCGCTGAGCCCGTCGACCTTGTCCTGCCAGCGGTCACGCGCGGTGAGAATGAGGATCGGGTAGGTCTTGCCCTTGTCGCGCGCCTCGCGAATGATGTCCAGCCCCGACACCTCTGGCAATCCCAGGTCGATGATTGCGAGGTCCACCGGGTACTCCATCGCGAAATACAGGCCTTCACGGCCATCCGCGGCCTGCTCGACCGCGTAACCCGCCCCGGTAAGCTGCGTCGCGAGGGACTCGCGCAGCGTGTCGTCGTCTTCTATGACCAGCAAACGCATCTCGACGCCCCTGCTAACGCCCTGAACCGCCGCGGATCTTCGCGGTCTTGACCTTGCCGTCCTTGGTCAGGTAACGGATGTAATGGGTCTCGCGGTCGCCGTCGCGCCGGGTCTCGGCGCTCAGGATGCGATCCACGTCGCCGCGCCGGCGCACCGACTCGATGGCCTGGTCCAGCGTCATGCCGTCCTTGGCGACCCGCAGGTCCTGCCGCTGCGTCTCCTGGTGCTGCACGTGGAGCTGCCGCAGCGACTCCTCGAGATCGAAGGCACTCGCGGCCACCGGCACGCAAAGCACCAGGGCGAACAAGAGAATTGTGGTCAATCTGGTCACAGGCATTCCGGTTTCTGGCGCAAATGCAGGCTCGAAATCAACTCGCCGACAGTGTCCTCTGCCGGCGAGCCGATTGCAACGAAGTGCATCACAGTGGTCGTCGAGTCGCCGCGCTCAGCCGGCGGGACGGATGTCGACGCGTACCCGGATCTCGCGGCCCGGGTCGTACGGCATCCGCGTCTCGTACTTCTGGCCGTGATACTTGTACACGACCCGGTACCCGTCGATGCGTTCTTCCTCGCGGGAAGTCATCCGCGTCTCGCAGCGCTCGACGGGCCGCGCATACTCGGTGCTGCTATGGCTGGCACCGTAACGGCGCCTGGCGCTGTCGTTGCCGATCGCCGCGCCGATGATCGAGCCGGCGACCGTCGCCGCGTCGTTGCCGCGGCCGCTGCCGAACTGGTGACCGATCACACCGCCGACGACCGCGCCGACCAGGGTGCGAACGCCGGTACCAGGCGCCGGCCGCTCGACCGTGTAGTACTCGGTGTCCTGCCAGCACTCACGCACCGGCGTCTTCACGGTGACGTAGCGAATGATCGGCTCCGAACTGATCACCCGCGCATAGTCATACTGGGCGGCCGCCGCCTGGGCGGAAACCACTGTCAGCAGCGACATCGCGACCAGCCCTGTCATTACTCGTCGAACGTTCATTGCTCTGGTGTCCATTGTTCCTGACCTTTTCGCTTGCGACCGGCCCTATTGCCAGCCTGGGGACAAGATTACGGCGGTGGCAATGAACGAAGCCTGAACGGAAACCGGCAAAAAAAGCCAGCAAACTGAATACTTTATGAACGGCGTCTCGGCGCGGTTCAGGACAGGCGCTTTTTGGCGGCGCGCCATTCCTGGTCCAGCGATTCGAGGTTGTGATCGCGGAAACGGCGGCCCGACTGCCGGATCGATCGCTCCATCTCGCCGAAGCGCTGCTCGAACTTGAAATTAGCGCCCATCAGCGCCTTTTCCGCGTCCACGTCGAGGTGCCGCGCCAGGTTGACGACGGCAAACAGCAGGTCGCCGAACTCCTCCTCGACCTGCGCCGGGTCGCGCGTGCCGACGGCTTCCTCGAGTTCTTCCAGTTCCTCGGCGATCTTGTCCCGCACGCCGCCGCGGTCGGGCCAGTCGAAACCGACGCGGGCAGCCCGCTTGCCGAGCTTCTGGGCGCGCTTGAGCGCGGGCAGCGCCTTTGCGACACCCGCGAGCGCACCCTGCTCCTCACCGGCGCTGCGCTCTTCCGCCTTGATGCGTTCCCAGCTGCCCTCGCGGAGGCCCGCGGCACGGTCAGCGTCGCTGCCGAACACGTGCGGATGCCGTCGCAGCAGCTTGTCGCAGATAGCGCCGACGATATCGCTGAAATCGAACGCCCCGGCCTCCTTCGCCATGCGCGCGTAGAACACCACCTGGAACAGCAAGTCGCCCAGCTCGTCCTGCAGCGCCGCGAGGTCCTCGCGGCGGATCGCATCGGCCACCTCGTACGCTTCCTCGATGGTGTACGGGGCGATCGTCGAGAAATCCTGCTCGAGGTCCCACGGGCAGCCGCCGTCCGGGTCCCGCAAGCGATCCATTATCTCAAGTAATTTCTCGATTTCATTCATAAGTATTTAATATAAAAGTATTTTGCGTAATTCAACGAGGATATGGGCGGTTGCTCCCCAGATGCGCTCACCGTCGTAGTGAAACTCCACCGTCGGTATCCGCCTGCCCTCGTAGACACGCTCGAGCGCACGTTCGTTGCGCGGGTCCAGCAGGAACGCCAGTGGCACTTCGAAAGCGTATTCGACTTCCGTGCGGTCGATTCGCAGCGGCACATCGGCGCTTATCAGGCCGACGACGGGCGTGACGGCATAGCCGGTGACGGTCGGCATCGGCGGCAGGTAGCCGACGACGTCGATGGCCTGCGGCGGGATGCCGACCTCCTCGTGGGTCTCGCGCAGCGCGGTCTGCACCACGTCGGCATCGTGTTCCTCCATGCGCCCGCCCGGAAAACTGACCTGCCCTGCATGGTGTTTGAGGTCGGCTGAACGTTGCGTGAGCAGCACCGACAGGCCGGCAACCCGCTCGATCACGGGAATCAGCACCCCCGCGGCGCACAGGGAGCGCGTGATGCGCTCGTGCATGACGGCCGTCCAGCGCTCGCTGCCCGGTGGCAGGATGACGTCGAACGGGTCCTCGGGTGCGCGAGTGCCGGCCAGGCGCTCCTGGAGCCGTGCGGCGGTAAGTGCTTCGGGACGGGGCAAAACCGGCGCTAGTGCTGGATGCCGCCCTTGGTCAATGCGGCCGGGTCCAGCAGGCGATCGAGCTCCTCGTCGGTGAGCTCGGTCATCTCCCTGGCGACTTCCTTGACCGGCCGGCCTTCGGCATAGGCCTTCTTGGCGACCGCGGCGCCCAGCTCGTAGCCAATCACCGGGTTCAGTGCCGTGACCAGGATCGGGTTGCGCCCGAGCGCACGGTTGATGTTGTCCTCGTTGACGGTAAAGCCCTTGATCGCCTTGTCGGCGAGGCAGGTCGACGCGTTGGCCAGCAGCTCGATGCTTTGCAGCAGGTTATAGGCGACCACCGGCAGCATCACGTTGAGCTGGAAATTGCCCGACTGACCGCCGATAGCGATCGTGGCGTCGTTGCCCACCACCTGGGCGCAGACCATCGTGACCGCCTCGGGGATCACCGGGTTGACCTTGCCGGGCATGATGCTGGAACCGGGCTGCAGCGCGGGCAGCGCGATCTCGCCGATGCCCGCCAGCGGGCCCGAGTTCATCCAGCGCAGGTCGTTGGCGATCTTGGTCAGGCTGACCGCGAGCACGCGCAGCTGGCCGGACATCTCCACGGCCGTGTCCTGGCTGCTCAGCCCCTCGAATTTCGACGCGGCCGACGCGAACTTGACGCCGGTGTGCTCGGAGAGGAGTACCGCCACCTTTTCGCCGAATTTCGGGTGCGCGTTGATGCCGGTGCCGACCGCGGTGCCGCCCTGGGCGAGGCACACGAGCCGTTTGAGCGAGCCACGAATGCGCTCACTGCCGTGTTCGACCTGCGAACGCCAGCCGTCGAGCTCCTGGCCGAGCGTAACGGGCATGGCATCCATCAGGTGCGTGCGGCCGGTCTTGACGACGTCCCTCACCTCGTCCGCCTTGGCTTCGAGGACGCTGCACAGGTGGTCGAGCGCCGGCAACAGCTGCTGGTGTATGGCGAGCGCCGCGCTGACGTGGACGCAGGTCGGGATCACGTCGTTGCTCGACTGGCTCATGTTGACGTGGTCGTTCGGATGCACGTCCGCGCCGAGCTTTGCGGTCGCGAGGTGCGCGATGACCTCGTTCGCATTCATGTTCGAACTCGTCCCCGAGCCGGTCTGGAACACATCGATCGGGAAGTGCGCGTCGTACTGCCCGTCGGCAACCTCCAGCGCGGCTTTTTGCACCGCCACCGCCACGTCGCTCTTCATCAATCCGAGTTCCGAGTTGGCGCCGGCCGCAGCCCACTTGACGAGCCCGAGCGCGGCAATGAACTGGCGCGGCATCGTCAGTCCGCTGATCGGAAAGTTGTCGACTGCACGCTGCGTCTGGGCGCCCCAGAGGGCATCCTCGGGTACCTGCAGTTCTCCCATGCTGTCGCGTTCTACGCGGTATTTCTTGTCGTTCATCGGCTTGCTTTCCCGGTTTAGGCCATGAAAATTCGGGTCTGGGGTAATCTTGCAATCGTGTATGATTCGCGCTTTGCGCGCGCAAGTCTACACTGGTTTCGGTCTCATGAAAGTCTCGACACTCAAGGCGCTGTCGCCGGCTGACGGCCGCTACGCGGACAAGGTCAACGGCCTGCGCGACATTTTCTCGGAATACGGCCTGATCCGCTTCCGTGTGCTCGTCGAAGTCCGTTGGCTGCAGGCCCTCGCGGACGAGAAGGACATCCCGGAGATCGGGCCGCTGTCTCCCGTGCTGAAGGACCTCCTGAACAGCATCGTGGACGATTTCTCCCTCGACGACGCGGAACGCGTAAAGAAGATCGAGGCCACCACCAACCACGACGTCAAGGCCGTGGAGTACTTCATACGCGAGAAGCTCGGCGACGGCCCCGACACGGCGCCGCTGAAAGACTTCCTGCATTTCGGCTGCACCTCCGAAGACATCAACAATGTCGCCTACGCGCTGATGCTGAGGACCGCGCGCAGCGAGGTGCTGATACCGCGGATGCGCGAACTGAAGGCGAAACTGCAGTCGATCGCGCACCAGCATGCGGGCGTGGCGATGCTGTCCCGCACGCACGGTCAGTCGGCGAGCCCGACGACGCTGGGCAAGGAACTGGCCAATTTCGTCAAGCGACTGGAGCTTGCTCAGCGCCAGCTCGGCGGCGTCACCATTCGTGCCAAGTTCAACGGCGCCGTCGGCAATTTCAATGCGCACGTGGTTGCCTACCCGGACGCGCACTGGCGCGCCATCACCGAGCGCTTCATCGAGGCACTGGGCCTGGAGTCGAACTCGCACACGACGCAGATCGAGCCGCACGACTGGACGGCCGAATACGCACACGCCGTGGCTCGCTACAACACGATCCTAATCGACCTGTGTCGAGACACCTGGAGCTACATTTCGCTCGGCTACTTCAAGCAAAAAGTCGCCCGCAACGAGGTCGGATCGTCCACGATGCCGCACAAGGTCAACCCGATCGATTTCGAGAACGCCGAGGGCAACCTCGGCATGGCGAACGCCCTCCTCGGCCATTTCGCCGAGAAACTGCCCGTGTCGCGCTGGCAGCGCGATCTCACCGACTCCACGGTGCAGCGCAACTTCGGCGTTGCGCTCGGCTATGCCGTGATTGCGATGCGCTCGGCGCTCAAAGGCATCGACAAGCTGCAGGTCAACCGGGAAGCGATCCGGGCCGATATCGAGGATGCCTGGGAACTGTTGGCGGAGGCCGTGCAGACCGTCATGCGGCGCTACGGAATCCCGGAGCCTTACGAGAAACTCAAGGCGCTGACTCGCGGCCAGGCGGTGACCAGGGAGCTCATCCAGGGCTTCATCGAAACGCTCGACATTCCGGCTGCCGAGAAAGCCCGCCTGCTGGAGCTGACGCCGGCGTCCTACCTGGGGCTCGCCGAGGAGTTGGCGCGGGACTGCTGAGCGGGCTCTGGTTGTGCGCCCTTTTTCCCATCGAAGGGCCTGAAGCGCGCTATGTGAAGTCGCAATCCGCTCGCGCCCGGAATGCCCGGCAAGCTGAAATGCACGCCTGGCGCGGACTGCGAATGGTTCTCATGTAACAGCGGGGCGCGCAAAACGTGACGCAGTTGGCACGGCCGGAGTTGTGCGATCGGTAAGATGACAGTCCTGCGACCGGAATTCGAGATCGCAGCCACGACAACAGCACAGCAGCCGCAACCTATGGAAGAAGCACGGGAAAAAGGCAGACGCTGGGTAATCTCCTCTCGCGAGGAGATGCGTCAGGCCGTTATCGACGTTGCCCGCGAGGCAACGCGCAAGGTGTCCATTTTCACCCACGACCTCGAGCCTGGTATCTACGACGATCCCGAGTTCCTCGAGGTCATCAAGCGGCTGGTCCTGTCGCAGACCTACGCCAGGATTCGTGTACTCATCGCGGACCCGGCACGCGCGATCAAGAACGGTAACAACTTCGTGCATCTCGGCCGCCGCCTCAACACCTTTATCGAATTCCGCCACGTGCGCGAGGACCTGCGCACGCATGCCGAGTCGTTCTGCATCGCGGACGACACGGCGCTCGTCTACCGCCTGCAGGCCAGCCGCTGGGAAGGCATTGCGGACACATTCGAGCCGGCCGTCGCCAGGCTCTATGGCAAGATGTTCGACGAAATCTGGCTAGCGAGCGAAGTGGAAATGGAATTCAGGCAGCTGGGCATCTAGCCCCCGGGTCCTGCCGAGACAAGATAAAGCGTTGCCGCAGACGCCATTGCAGGGATGTTCGAAATGCAGCCAACGGATCTGACCGTGTCCGCCGTCATCGAGCGCGACGGCCGGTACCTGATGGTAGAAGAGATGGCATCGGGAAGCCGCGTACTCACGCAGCCAGGCGGCCACCTCGAGGGCGGCGAGTCGCCCGAAGAGGGCGTTATTCGCGAGGTGCTCGAGGAAACCGGTTGCGACGTGGCCTGCGGCGAACTCATCGGTGTGTATCTGTGGATTCATCCGCAAAGCCGCCAGCAATTCCTCCGCATCGTGTACGAGGCGACCCTGCTCCGCGAACACGAGTCACGCTCGCTCGATGTAGGCATCATCGCCAAACGCTGGCTGAGCAAAGCCGACGTCGAATCCCGCCGCCGCAGCCTGCGGTCGCCGGTGGTGCAGCGCTGCATCCAGGACTACGAAGCAGGACGCCGGCAGTCGGACGCACTGTTCTCCGGCATGCTGCCGCTGCAGCACAACGTGCACGCGGTCCTCGCCCTACGGGCTATTCCGGCGGGTGGTAGAATGCGCCGGCTATGGCGCACGATCTCTCAAACATCGCTGACCGCAAAGTCATCCTCGGCCTGTCGGGGGGGGTGGACTCCGCCGTGGCCGCGTACCTGCTGAAGGACGCCGGCGCAGACGTCGAAGCCCTGCACATGACCAACTGGGAGGACGACGACGGCTACTGCTCGGCCGCCCAGGACCTGCAGGACGCGCGCCGCGTGTGCGCGCAGCTCGACATCCCGCTGCATCACGTCAATTTCGCAAAGCAGTATCGCGATCGCGTGTTCGAGTACTTCCTCGACGAATACCGCAATGGCCGCACGCCCAACCCGGACGTGCTCTGCAACCGCGAGATCAAGTTCGGCGTCTTCCGCGACTACGCAAAGCGCCTTGGCGGCGAACTGATCGCCACTGGCCACTACGCCCGCGTCGCGGCCGACGGCGACATGACCGTCCTGCTGAAGGCACGGGACAGCAACAAGGACCAGAGCTACTTCCTGCATGCGG
>WOR8_10002731_pt1 | contig 32542 bp, 32 predicted proteins | sample DeeMarSeWOR38_10_FD_19890 | JGI IMG/M metagenome (IMG submission 19890) | reverse complement strand
GATCGTGAACGGCGTCGAGGAAGGGCGGATTGCCTACGCCAATGTGCGCAAGGTGATATTCCTGCTGATATCGACCGGGGCGGCGGAACTGGTGCTGTTCACCCTGGCGCTGCTGGGTGGCCTGCCGCTGCCGCTGCTGGCGGTGCAGCTGCTGTGGCTGAACCTGGTGACCAACGGCATCCAGGACGTGGCACTGGCGTTTGAGCCGGGCGAGGGCGACGAGCTGCGGTGTCCGCCACGACCGCCGAGCGAATCGATCTTCAACCGGCTCATGATCGAGCGCGTCGTGCTGTCGGCACTGGTTATCGGCAGCGTCGCCTTCATGGTGTTCCAGTGGCAGCTGGTGCGCGGCTTCTCGCTGGAGGAGGCACGCAACGGTACGCTGATGCTGATGGTGCTGTTCGAAAACATCCATGTCTTCAACAGTCGATCGGAAACCCTGTCGGTCTTCCGGCACAACCCGATGCGTAATCCCCTGCTGTTGTTCGGTACGGCAACGGCGCAGCTGATTCACGTTGGTGCCATGTACACGCCGTGGATCAGCGATGTGCTGCGCATCCAGCCGATCAGCCCGCGGCACTGGGCCGAGCTGCTGGTGCTGGCGCTCTCTGTGCTGGTCATCATGGAAGCGCACAAGTTCCTGCTGCGGCGGCTGACGGTACGCCACAGGGGTGGCCGGCCGGCACGCTGAGGGTCGCTATTTTTCCGGGTAGCCGCTGGCCTTCAGTGCTTCCACCAGCATGCCGCGCAGCCCGTCATCGGCCGTGACCCTGACCCGGCCGGACTCGATATCGACGCTTACGGCCTGCACGCCATCGAGCTTGCCCAGTGCATCCTGTATCGCGCTGGCGCAGCCGCCGCACTTGATGTTGTCTGCCTCGATTATGTATTCCATGCTGTCCCCCTGCCAGCTGTGCCGTGCACTAACCCTGTTGCCCGTGCAGGAGCGGCTTCAGCCGCGATAGCCATGACATGGGCCATGTGCAGGAATAGCCACGACACAAAACCCTGCATAAAAATTTCGGTGGATCCCGGGGCCGGTTTCATGGCCCGCGGCATGACTACTGGCCTCAGGCGGCCGTCGACCGCTTTCCGGGTTTTAGCGGTTCACGAATGCCGCCGGACCACCAGATGCGGCAGGCACCCTCGTCCGAGACCATGCAGGGCCCGATCGGGTGGCGTGGCTGGCAGGCAGTGCCGAACAGCCGGCATTCGTTCGGGTAGATCTTGCCGAGCACGACCCTGGCGCAGTCACAGCCGGGCGGCATCTCGCCGGCGCGCTTGCGGGCATCATCGGCATAGGCCGGAAATGCACGGCGCGCATCATGTGCCTGGTAGGCGGTGTTGATGGCAAAGCCGGAATCCGGGATCACGCCAACGCCACGCCAGTTGGCATCCGCAACCCCGAGAGCAGTTGCCAGCTGCCGCCTCGCGGCAGGGTTGCCGCCGGGCCGCACCAGTTCCGGGTAGCAGTTGTCGAGGAAACGGCGCTCCTCCAGCAGCTGTCGCAGGGTCGAGTACATGGCAGCCAGCAGGCTCTCCGGTGTGAAGCCGGCGATGGCGGCCGGTATGTTGTGCCGGTCAACGACAAACTGCCATTCCTCCGGCCCCATGACGGTGGAGACATGGCCCGGTGCGATCAGCGCATCGAAGCCGGGGGTGTCGGAGTCGAGCAGCATGGCCACCGCCGGCCAGGTCAGACGGCCGGACAGCAATACGAACAGGTTCTCCGGTACACCCTCGACCAGCATTGCGGCTACCGGCGCGGTGGTGGTCTCGAAGCCGGCGGCAAAGAACACCACTGGCGTGTCGGGGTTTTCGCGGGCGATCCGGGCGGCCTCGCCCGGGGACGCGATCGGCCTGATGTCGGCACCCAGCGCGCGGGCCTGTTCCAGGGAGCGGGCGTCCTTCTTCGGTACGTTGACCGGGACACGCAGCATATCGCCGAAGGCAACCAGGATGATGTCTTCGTGGAGCGCCAGCTGGATTGCCTCGAATATGTCCTCCTCCGGGCAGATGCAGACCGGGCAGCCGGGACCGGGGATCAGCTCAATGGCGTCCGGCAAGGCGCTGCGCAGTCCGGCCATGGTGATGGAGCGTTCATGGCCGCCGCAGACATTCATGATACGGACGGTGTCACCCAGGGGCAGGGCGTGTATCTGCTCCAGCCAGTACGTTGCGGAGGTGGCGGACATGGTGTGTGCCCGCTCAGGTGATGGCGGCGGCAGCGTCCTGTGCTTCCGCGGTTGGCACCGCGTTGCGCTGTGCTATTGCATTGTGCAGCCAATCCAGCCACTGGTCGAGACCGGCGCCGGTTTTGGCGGACAGTTCGATCACCGGCGCCGGGTTGGCCAGTTCCCGCAGATAGCGCCGTGCGTTTTCCGGACGGAAGTCATCCAGCACCGGCAGCAGGTCCGCCTTGCTGAGCAGCATCAGGTCTGCTGCACGGAACATGACCGGGTACTTGGCCGGCTTGTCGTCACCCTCGGGCACCGACAGCAGGGTGACATTGTGGTGCTGGCCAAGGTCGAAGCTGGCGGGGCAGACCAGGTTGCCGACGTTTTCTATAAAGAGGATATCCAGCCCGTCGAGCTGCATGTGATGCAGGGCGTCGTGCACCATGTGGGCGTCGAGGTGGCAGGCGCTGCCGGTCGTGATCTGGACGGCCTCGACACCGCGTGCGCGGATGCGACTGGCGTCGTTCTCGGTCTCCAGGTCACCCTCGATGACGGCCATGCGCAGGTTGCCGTCCAGCGCCTCGATCGTGGCCTCCAGCAGTGAGGTCTTGCCGGCGCCCGGCGAGGACATCAGGTTCACCACCAGTACATTGTGGCGGTCAAAATGCTCGCGATTATGGGCGGCGGTGTGGTCGTTCTCGTGCAGCAGGCCGTGCAGTACCGATACGGCCTCGCGTCCTTCCGCGGTCTTTTCCAGCCGGCCGCCCGGCCTGAGCAGATGGGCGTTGCCGTGCGTTACGTTACAGCCACAGGTGTCACACATTCCGCTTTACTCCGTGGGTATCAGGTGTTTTCCGGGACAGCATGTTGCGGCGCGGCACTGTCGCTTTCAGTCTGCAACAGTTCAACGCGGCTCAGGATCAGTTCATCGCCGCTGACGAGTTCCGTATGCCAGTCGCCGCAGTTGCCGCAGACCAGTCGCGAGGGCAGGGCATCCGTGACCTGGTCACACTGCTGACAGCGGACACGCACCGGCAGGCAGTCCAGCTCCAGCCTGGCGCCGTCGGCGACGGTGCCGGCACTGGCGACGGGAAAGGCCTGCTCGAGCAGGCGAGGTTCAACACCGGATAACGGCCCGATACTCACACAGATCGTATCGACGCGCTGTGCAAGACGCTCCCTTGCGATCCCCTCGACCTGCTCGATCAGTGCCTGACAGACGGCAAGTTCATGCATCGGCTTCTCCCAGCATCTGGTCATAGAGTTCCCAGGCCGTGCGCGCTTCCTGCGGGCTGATCTTCTGGATGGCGTAGCCGACATGGACGACGACATAGTCATCTTCCTGTAACGGTTCATCCTGCATCATGAACAGGCTGACATCACGCTCGACGCCCTTGGCCTCGCAGCGTGCCATGTAGCCGTCGATTTGTCTGATCTGCATTGGAATGCCGAGACACATAAGCGGTGATAGTCTCCAGTTGCTTGGAAAAGCTTGCTTTTTTTATTGCATGGACTAGATTCTACATGCTTCAGACTTAAAGCCTAGCCAATTCAGAGAGAAATTGACAGAGATCAAGAACGGTGCACAGGCTTCGGGTACCATCCGGTTAAATTGACAGAAAAAACAAGCAGGGGAGATGCTTTTTTGGCCAATAACAACACGCTGGTGCTGGGAATAGGCAATACCCTGCTATCTGATGAAGGCGTTGGCGTGCACATACTGGCCTACCTGCAGGAAAACTATCCCGATCTCCCGCGCGTGGAATACCTCGATGGCGGTACGCTGAGTTTTACCCTGGCGGCGTGGATCGAGGATGCGGAGAACCTGGTGGTTATCGATGCCGCGCAGCTCGACTCCACGCCCGGCACGGTGCAGGTGTTCGAGGGCGAGGCGATGGACCGATTTGCCGGCAGGACCAAGCGCAGCGTGCACGAGGTCAGTCTGGGCGATCTGCTCGCCATTGCCCACCTGACCGACACCATCCCGCAACAGCGTGCCCTGGTCGCTATACAGCCGGAAGAAATCGACTGGGGCTCCCGGCTGAGTGCTGCGGTTGACCATGGGCTGCCGGTCGCGGCTGGCAAGGTGGCCGAGCTGGTTCACCGGTGGGCGGGGCGCACGGGCAGCGCCGGCAATGCGCCGGGAGGTTCCCGCACTGACAACCAACAAATGGGGGCATAGGGGCACATGGAAAACAGGATTCTCATTCCGCTGGACGGTACGGAATCGGCAGAAGAGATTCTGCGTTACGCGACATCGATCACGCCGAAGCCGGATACCAAAATCACCCTGCTGAGCGTTGTTTCGGCGCCCGGGCACTCGGGCAGCCCGCATATCGAGCGCATTTGCAACGAACTGGCAAGCGGGGGCTGGTCTGTTACAAAGGAAAGCCGCATGGGTGACCCGGTCGAGGAGATCGTCAAGTTTGCCATGCTGCAACCCTCATCCATGATCATGATGTCCACGCATGGCCGCGCCGGCCTGGAGCGTATACGTGAAGGCAGTGTGACCGAGCAGGTGCTCAGGCAGTCCCCGTGCCCGGTCTTTGTCCTGCACAGTACGCGTGCCGAGCCACCGGATCATCGCAGCGACAACCTGTTCCGCCGTATCCTTGTTCCGCTGGACGGCACGGAGGCCTCGGCCGCTATCCTGAGTTGCGTTGAGCGCCTTGCCAAGGCGCATGATTCCGAGGTCATTATTTTCCACGACGAAATGGTGGGACCGGAAGACGAGGACAGGCGCGCCGCCATCAAGGAGGCGCTGCAGGATTACAGCGTGGAGCTGGCCAATACCGGTCTCAAGGTGACGCTGGACATGAGCACCTACAAGCGCCCGATCCGCGAAATCCTCAAAAAGATCGATGAAATGCAGATCGACCTCGTGTCGATGGCATCACACGGCGAAGCCGGTGTCCGCCTGTCAATGGAAGAGTCGGTCACCGCAGAGGTGGTCCGTCATGCCAACTGCCCGCTGCTGGTCTGGTCGGCTGATCCGCAGTGCCCCATCGCCTAGCTGAACAGACCCGTGACGATGACACAGACACCCTGCATGGACGAACACTGTAGCGGATCCGGTGATGCGCTCACCCATAACGTCCGCCCGCTCCTGAACGAGATCCGGCATGCGCTGGAGAAGCTGCTGGCGACCGGTGAGACCAGCGCCATCGACCTGCGCAGCATTCCACTGGCGCCCGGCGAGGAAGAGCAGATCGAGGCGGCACTTGGCGCCGGCGAGATCAACGCGGAGCTGGATGCCATGGGGCCGAGCGAGATACGCGAGACCGGCTACCCCGGCGTGTGGCTGGTGACGCATTTCAATGCCGACCGGCAACTGATGGGGAAATTTATCGAGATTACCCGTGTTCCCGACCTGCTGAAATCGCAGGACGAGGACATAGCCGACGGCCTGCAGCGGCTGGCCGGGCAGTTCGGGCAGCAGCAATAACCGGGGTGTCGATGCACGGCATCCATACCAGGGATCCAGCGGAGATCGGTTTATGAACAAAGACAAGACACTCGGTGACGTTCTGAGAAGCCAGCGCGTTTCGCGGCGCGGATTTCTGAAATTCTGTGCCGCCACCGCCTCGATGATGGCACTGCCGCCGAGCATGATCCCGGCCATTGCCGAGGCGCTGGAAAAGGCCAGGCGGCCGTCCGTGATCTGGCTGTCCTTCCAGGAGTGTACCGGCTGTACGGAGTCGCTGACCCGCTCCCATACACCGACCGTCGAGGGGCTGATATTCGATACCATCTCGCTCGATTACCACCATACCCTGCAGGCCGCGTCCGGCCATGCCGCCGAGGCCGCGCGCGAGGCGGCCATGGAAGAGAACTTCGGCAACTACATCATGGTGGTGGACGGTTCCATCCCGACCGACAATCCGGGCTACTCCACCATTGCCGGCATCAGCAATCTCGACATGCTGGTGGAAACGGCAAAGGGTGCCGCCGCGATTGTTGCTATCGGCAGTTGCGCCTCGTTCGGCGGCATCCCCGCCGCCAGGCCCAACCCGACCGGCGCCAGGTCGGTGGCCGACCTGATCACCGACAAGCCGATCGTCAACGTGCCCGGTTGTCCGCCGATCCCGATGGTTATCACCGGCGTGCTGGCCCAGTTCCTGGCCTTTGGACTCCCGGAGCTCGATCACCTGGGCCGGCCGCGGGCCTTCTTCGGCCAGAGCATCCACGACCGCTGTTACCGCCGGCCGTTCTATGACAAGGGGCTGTTCGCGGAGACCTTCGACGACGAGGGCGCGAAGGCGGGCTGGTGCCTGTACAAACTGGGCTGCAAGGGGCCGACCACCTATAACGCCTGTGCCACGACCAAGTGGAACGAGGGCACCAGCTTCCCGATCGAGTCCGGCCACCCCTGCCTTGGTTGCTCCGAGCCGAATTTCTGGGATGCCGGTGACTTCTACAAGGCGCTGTCCACCCCGACCGGGGATGTCGGGCGAGCCGTCATGTACGCGGCGGGGGCCGGTGTCGCCGCCGGCGCATTACCATCGACGACCTTCAGAAGGAGGACTGAGCATGACGGAAACCGAATTTCTTCTCTGGGTGCGAGGTCCGGCACTGCAGGTCGCATCGATTATTTTCATCCTCGGCATCGCTGTCCGGGTGCTGGAGGTCCTTGTGCTGGGCAGGAAGGCCGACCTGGCGGAGGCGCGCGGCTCGGCCGTCGCCGGCGGCCTGCGCACCATCGTGATGCGCACCTTCCAGGATCCAGGCACCTGGAAACGCTCGACCTTCACGCTGGTGGCCGGTTTTATCTTCCACATCGGCCTGTTTATCACCATCCTGCTGTACGCACCGCACATCCTGGTGATCGAGGAGGTGCTGGGGGTCAGCTGGCCGGCGCTGCCGACACCGGTGATTGACGCCACTGCGGTGATCACCATCATTGCGCTGATCGCGGTACTGATCCATCGCCTGCGCGACCCGGTCATCCGTTTCCTGTCCCGCTTCCAGGACTACCTGGTGTGGTTCGTTACCATCCTGCCACTGGTCACCGGTTATATCGCCTTCCATCGCGTTGGCATGTCGCCGCCGATGCTGATCGCCATTCATATCCTGAGTGTTGAACTGCTGATGGTGGTGTTCCCGTTCACCAAGCTGACGCATGCCGTCACGCTGTTCATGGCGCGCTATTACAACGGTGCAATTGCCGGCTACAAGGGGGTGAAATCATGAGTGGTCCCACGCTGGCGAAGGGGCTGAACGCCTTCAAGGAGCAGATCGATGCACCTGCCGCTGCCTTTTTCAGCAGCTGCGTCCACTGCGGCATGTGTTCCGAGGCCTGCCTGTTCTTCACTGAAACCGGCGATCCCGCGAAAACGCCGATCCACAAGCTCGAGCCGCTGCGCAAGACCTGGTGGCAGGAGTACACCTTTCTCGGACGGCTGGCCAAAGCCGTTGGCCTGAGCAAGCCGGTAACCGACGCCGAGCTGACCGAGTGGGAGACGCTGGTATACGACAGCTGCACCCTGTGCGGGCGCTGTTCCATGGTCTGCCCGGTCGGTAATGACATTACCTACATGCTGCGCAAGATGCGCGAGGGTATGGCGGCCTCCGGACATGCGCCGCCCGGACTGATCGGTGCCACGCAGCGGGCTGTCACTATCGGCAGTCCAATGGGTGTGAAGCTGCCGGCGCTGCAGGCCCAGATCCGCTACACCGAGGAGGAAACCGGCCTGAGCATCCCGGTCGATGTCGAGGGTGCGGATTACATGCTGCTGCTTTCCTCGATGGAAATCATGAATTTCCCGGAATTCATCGGCGCCGTGGCGAAGATATTCAAGCAGGCCGGCGTGTCCTGGACGATTTCCTCCGAGGCCTTCGAGGCCACCAACAGCGGCATCCAGATCGGCGTCTCGGAGATTGCCGCCGAACTGGTCGAGCGGGTCGTCAGGGCGGCGGAGAAACTCAAGGTCAGGAACGTGATCAGCCCGGAATGCGGTCATGCCTACATGGCGATCCGCTGGGAAGGCCCCAACCTGATCGGCCGACCCTACGGCTTCCATGTCGTGCACATCCTCGAACTGCTGGACGATTTGCGCAAGGAAGGCCGGTTGAAGACCACCGGCAAGGAACCGCAGCGCCTCACCTACCACGATCCCTGCCAGATCTCCCGGCGCGGCGGTGTGGTCGAACAGCCACGCAACCTGGTCAACATGGTGGCCGGGGATTATGTCGAGATGCCGGATTCCGGCACCATGAACTGGTGCTGTGGCGCCGGCGGTGGTGTCAGCAGCAACGAGCGCGCGGACCAGCTTCGCCTCAAGGTGTTCAACCGCAAGAAGGCGCAGCTCGATGCAGTGAGGCCCGACGCCATTGTCTCGGCCTGTTCCAACTGCCGCATCCACCTCGAGGACGGACTCGAGGAATACCACATGGATATACCGGTGCTCAGCCTGACCGAGACCATTGCACAGCACCTGGCCGGGGAAAAAGGCTGATCCCCGGTCTGCGGGCGAAATCACACTTGAGGAAATGAAATGAGCGAACGCATCGTCGTTGACCCCATAACCCGCATCGAAGGCCACCTGCGCATCGAGGCACAGATGGATGGCAACCGTATCGCACAGGCCTATTCATCCGGCACCATGGTGCGCGGTATCGAGGTCATCCTGCGCGGCCGCGATCCGCGGGATGCCTGGGCCTTCGCCCAGCGTATCTGCGGTGTCTGCACCCTGGTGCACGGCCTGGCATCGATCCGCTCTGTCGAGAACGCGCTGGATTACAAGATTCCGCAGAACGCCGAGCTGATTCGCAACCTGATGAACGGTGCGCAGTATGTGCACGACCATGTCATGCACTTCTACCACCTGCATGCGCTCGACTGGGTCGATGTCGTCTCCGCGCTGGACGCAGATCCCAAGGCGACCTCGGAGCTGGCGCAGTCACTCAGTAACTACCCGAAGTCCTCGCCAGGTTATTTCGCCGATACGAAAATGAAGCTCAAGGAATTTGTTGAGGCCGGCCAGCTCGGCATCTTTGCCAAGGCCTACTGGGGTCACCCGGCGTACAAGCTGCCGCCCGAGGCCAACCTGATGGCCGTGTCGCACTACCTGGAGGCCCTGTCATGGCAGCGTGACGTTGCCAAACTGCATACCATCTTCGGCGGCAAGAATCCGCACCCGAACTTCCTGGTCGGCGGGGTGGCATGTCCCATTGACCTGAATTCCGATTCGGCCATCAATGCCAAGCGCCTTGCACAGGTGCAGGACATCATCAACAAGATGCAGGTCTTTGTTGACCAGGTGTATATCCCGGACCTGCTGGCCATCGCCAGCTTCTACAAGGACTGGGGTTCGCGCGGCGAGGGCCTGGGAAATTTCTTGACCTATGGTGATTTCCCGTCCAACGGCATGGGCGACCCTTCGGGTTACTTGATCCCGGCTGGCGCTATCCTGAATCGCAACCTGTCCGAAATCCACGAAGTCGATATGAATGCGGCCGACCATATCCAGGAGCAGGTCGCGCATTCCTGGTACGACTACGAGGGCGGCAAGGAAACCGGGCTGCATCCCTATGACGGCGAGACCAGCCTCAACTACACGGGTCCGAAGCCGCCCTACGAGCACCTCGATGTCGATAAGTCCTATTCCTGGCTGAAGTCACCGCGCTGGAAGGGCAATGCCATGGAGGTCGGTCCGCTGGCGCGGGTGCTGATGCTCTATGGCACCGGCCACGAGCAGACCAGGGAACTGGTCAACATGACGCTCAGCAAGCTGGATATTCCGGTCGAGGCGCTGTTCTCGACGCTCGGCCGCACCGCGGCGCGGGGCCTGGAGACCAAGATCTTCGCCGATGCCATGCAGGGCTGGTACAACGACCTTGTCACCAACATCAAGGCCGGTGATACCCGGACCTTCAACGAAACGTCATGGGACCCCTCAACCTGGCCGAGTTCGGCGAGGGGTGTCGGTTTCATGGAAGCGCCGCGAGGCGGTCTGGCCCACTGGATCGTCATCGAGAACCAGAGGATCGCCAATTACCAGGCAGTGGTGCCGAGCACATGGAATGCCGGGCCGCGCGATGCCAGCGGCCAGCCGGGCGCCTATGAGGCAGCACTGGAAGACAATCACATACTGCACGATCCGGAGCAGCCGGTCGAGATCCTGCGCACCATCCACAGCTTCGACCCGTGCATCGCCTGTGCCGTGCATGTGACCGACCCGGATGGCGAGGAACTGGTCAAGGTCAAGGTGCGTTGAGCATCTGTATCTGGCGGGTTGTGAGACGAAAAGGGAGTTGTTGTCCGCAACAGCCGGGGTATGATGTTGCGCACAGCGGGCAGCGTGACCGTCACGAGATTTAACCGGTAATCAAACGGAGTTTACACATGATAGCGAGAACCATACCGACCATTCTGTTGACCTTGTGCGCAGCACTGTTTGCACCATTGATCCAGGCGCATACCGGGGTACATGAGACCTCCGGCCTGGCGGCCGGTTTTCTGCATCCGCTGACCGGTATTGATCATATTGTGGTTGCTGTTGTCGCCGGTCTTTGGGCGGCGCATTCCTGCCGGCACTGCGCCTTGTGTGCGACCGGCTTCCTGCTGATGCTGGCATTCGGCGCACTGCTCGGGGTCGGCGGTCTGGCCATTCCGCAGATCGACACCCTGACAATCGCCAGTGTGCTGACGGCGGGTACCGTTATCGTCCTGTCGCTCTCCATACCGGAGATCAGGGGCTACGCGCTGTTCGCAGGCCTGGCGTTCTACTACGGTTTTCTGCACATCATCGGCCTGAGTGGCCCGGTCAACCTGCCGGCCTACATCCTGGGTATGGCATCCTCGATGGGTATGCTGCTTGCTCTTGGCGTCGTGCTGCGCCAGATTCTGTCGACACGCCCCGCGCTGACCCGCTAGCGCCTGTCCGGCGACGGGGTGTGCGAGACCTGCACACCCCGTCGCCGTCTCATTCCATGTCTGCCGAATAACTGCCGCTGCGGGCGGCCGCGTTCAGGCGTGCGCGGTGCAGCAGTGCCTGTTGCGTGGCGTCTGCGTTTGCGCTCTTGCCCAGCCAGGCCTTGAGGGCCGGTTCCTGCAGGGCACGTCCGTAGGAGAATGACAGTTCCCAGGGGGCATCGGGGAACAGTGCATTCATGGCATTGAGATTGGCGGTGGCTTCCTCCGGGGTCTGGCCACCCGAGAGGAAATTGATGCCCGGCACCGAGGCGGGCACGGCACGCCGGAAGACGCGGACGGTCTCCCTGGCGACCTCCCCGGGGCTGGCCTTTTGCGGAAATTCCTTGCCCGGCGTAACCATGCTGGGTTTCAGCACAATACATTCCGTGATCACCCGGTGCCGGTGCAGTGCATGGAACACGCCATGCAGGACGGCCTCGATCACTTCGGCGCTGCGCTCGATGCTGTGCCCGCCGTCGATGAGGACCTCGGGTTCGACAATGGGCACGACACCCTCCGCCTGGCAGACGGCGGCGTAGCGCGCCAGCATTTCGGCATTGGCCTCGATGCCGAGTGCACTCGGGTTGCTGTCACTGATCGGGTAGACCTCGCGCCACTTTGCGAAGCGTGCGCCCAGGGTCTTGTAGTGCTGCAGACGTTCGCCAAGGCCATCCAGGCCATAGGTGATCTGGTCGCCCGGGGCATTGGCCAGCGGCCCCTTGCCCTTGTCGACCTTGATTCCCGGCACGATGCCCTGGCGGGCGAGCACTTCCGGCAGCGGCGTGCCGTCATCGGCCTGCTGTTCCAGGGTTTCCTCGAACAGGATGACACCGCTGACAAACTCGCCCAGACCGGGTGCGGTGAACAGCAGGCTGCGATAGCTGCGCCGGAGCTCTTCTGTCGACTCGACCTCGATGGCCGCAAAGCGCTTGGCAATGGTCGGTGCACTTTCGTCCGCAGCCAGGATGCCCTTGCCAGGCTGTACCATGTCGGCGATGGTGCTGTTCAGTTCGTCAAGGTTGCTCATGGTCAGATTATCCTCCGTGGTGCTGCCGCCTGAAACGGCAGTCGATGAAATGCTGATGCAATGTCCGGAAAATGACAGGGCATCGCGTTTTACTCTTCGTCAGTGATGGCCTGCAGGCCAGCCGCGTCGCAGCGGTAGAGGCTGCCGGATACCTTCTCGAGCAGGTGGCGTCGCTTCATGTCGGCAACGATCCGGCTGGCCGTTTCCACGGATGCGCCGATAATCGCAGCCATGTCGCCGCGGCCAAGGAGTTCGATGCCGCCCGCGGGTTCCGTAGAATTTTGCAGCATGAGCAGCAGCAGGCGTGCAACGCGCTTTCTCGCCGGGCCGGTCCCCAATGTAACAATCCACTGGTCTGCGCGGTCAAGGTGGTTCTGCAGCATCTTCAATGTGTGCTGGCAAAGCCGGGGATACTCGGCTCTCAGGCTGTTCATCGTGCTGGCCGGAATGCGGCAGGCGTTCACCTGGTTCAGTGTGACTGCCGTATGCCGGTAGCTGGTGTCGGCCTCGAGAATCTCGAGGCCGATAGTTGCGCCGGCGCCCAGCAGGCGCACGATTCGCTGGTCACCATCCGGCGTCAGTGACAGCAGCTTGACCAGTCCGCGGCGTATGGAGAATACAGCGCCGTCATCCTGGCCTTCCGTGAACAGTGCCGAGCCTGCCGGGAAGATGAAATTGTCGATGGGTGACAGGTGGTGGTCAAAGGCGGAATCCGGCAGGTCGGAAAACAGCATCAGGTGGCGGATCGTGCAGTGGCTGCAGTCCGCCCGGCCCGTCCAGGCGGCATCAACACAGTAACTGCGTTTGTGCTGCTGTTCCATGACTGCCAGTTTAGTTCAGATGGCGGTTGGTGTTGCGGCCCGGATTCAGGTAGGGCGTTGCCGCGGTATCCCTAGCCCGGTTGTCCGTCGGCACGGGGCCGGGCAAGCATCGGCAGACAGAGGGTGAGAAATATGGAAAATGCCACGATCCACAATCCCTGCGAGATGCCGATCCAGAGGACATAGCGGCCAGGGTCGAGCAGCGGCAGAACGACCCTGAATACTGCCCCCGCCAGCAGCACGGCAAACACCGTAAACAGTACTGGCGGCGGTTCAAACACATTTCTGCCGGTGTGGCCAAGTGTTACCCGGGACATCATGCCCAGGGTGATCATGCCGATGCCGCCGTAGGCAAAGGCATGCAGTGACAGCAGCGGTGAAATGCCGAGGACGGGTACCGCTGCCTTCAGGGCAAAGCCTGCGCCCAGCCAGCCATAGCCGAGGTAGAGCACCCAGAGCAACGGCCGGCGCCAGATGCCGGGGGTATGCCAGTCAATCATCCGAAGGGTGTGCAGGGCCAGCAGCGCGGCGGAGAGCGTCGCGACCAGCGGCGTGTCGGGCTGCAGGACATCTGCGATCCAGAAGCCGAGGAACAGTACGAGACTGGCAATATCCACCCATGACCGGTTTCTGACCTGTACCGGGTAGCCAACCCCCTTTTCGATAAAAAACGGGATCACGCGCCTGCCCATGGCGAAGATCAGCGCGATGACCAGGTAGATGCCGGAGTAGAGACCCATGCGACTGCCGTCCTCGATGAGGCCGAGTGCGCCGGCATAAAACACCATATTGCTGGCGATGAGGAGCACGATCTTGGAAACGATGCCCAGCTGCTGCCATTGCTTCACCCTGGCGATCGGGACAAGAATCGCCACCACGAGTCCCACTCCGAAAAGTGCATCGGTTAGTGCGGCTGCCTGCAGCAGGTTGCTGTTGCCACCGGCCAGCAGCACTCGCCCCGCCAGCCACAGCAGGAACAGCAGCAGCAGGGGGATGCCGGTAATTGTCTGGACACCGGTCCAGTTTCTCACCGCTGTCAGCAGAAAGCCGGCAATAACGGCCATGCCGTAGCCATAGATCATCTCGTGGGCATGCCAGACTGTATGCGGTAATGCCGTGGTATGCGGGAACCAGCCGAACACGTACATGCCTGCCCATGCCAGCATGGATAGAACGGAGAAGACCGCGGCTGCGGTGAAGAACGGCCGAAAGCCAAGATTCAGTATCGACAGGCTGCTGGTGGCAAGCTGCATTTGTGAGTGACCTGTGTCAGGTTCAGCCGGTGTTGTGCATGAGCGGATGAGCTGCTTTCCGCCTGCAGGCGCCGATCAGCCCCTGGGGTGATGAGCCCGTGATTCATGCCACAGCCGGCGCAGGGCATCCAACAGGCTTTTGCGGCTGGTTTGCAGATACAGTGCACTGTCGGAAAGATTGCCGGCAAGCCGTCGATGCGCCTTGCCCAGCGCATGGTAAGGCAGGCTCGGGAACAGGTGATGGGTGGCATGATAGCGCAGGCCTACTGGCGCCCACAGGGGTGTAATCAATCCGTTGCCGGGTATATTCACCGAATCGAGGTATTGCTCGGTGTATTCCATCACCCGGTCTCCGGGGTTCCTGTAGCAATGCGCCGCCAGGGTCCGTAGCGAGTTCAGCAGGAACATCAGTGCGGTAACCAGGTACCAGAGCAGCAGCGCCCGCCATGGGATGATGCCGGCTGCAGCCAGGCCAATGGCGGTGGCGCCGTAGAGGAAGGCGGCAAACTCCTGCAGCCGCCAGTTGCGGCTATCCCTCGATGACGGGGCAGGCCGGCGATAGTTGAAATCAATGGTGAGCGAGGAGGCACTTTCCCACACCAGGCGTCGCAGTCCTGCATGCATCCAGGACAGCGGTGCCAGTAGTATAAAGCGCGCCGCTATCATCAGCGGCAATACGAAAACAAGCAGCAGGTAAAGCACGATCCTGTGCGGCTGGTCGACGGCGAACGGCAGGTATTCACCATCCTCGCTGGTGCCGTAGACCTTGCGCTTGTGATGGTCATTGTGCACGCCGCTGTACATGAATGACGGCAACATGAGCGGGAAGCCACAGGTGATATCCCAGACGACACGGAACAGCCTGAAGGTGTTTTTTCTCAGGTGGGCAAGTTCGTGGGTGAATATCACGGCCCGGTAAAGCGACAGTGTCGTGACAATATAGAAGGTCAGCTGCCACAGGGAGAAAGCCGGTGCCTGCAGGGTCAGGACGAAGGCGGTCCAGCCGAGCGTGGCATGAAAAAGAAAATCCAGCCAGTACAGCACCGGGTTTGGTGCAAACAGGTCCCTGACTATTTCCCTTGCCTCGGAGAGCGGGAAGGGCCTGTTATTCTGTTGGCTATCCATCGGGTTGATAGGGGCTTTCATTCGGTTGCTGTGAGACGGTGGCTGATCTGACATGATGCACCAAGGGCGCTGGAAATTCGACTGTCGTCACAGATGCGGCCGGTCTGGATATATCCGGTGAACGGCCGGCGCCTTTCACCCTGTTGTTGTCGTGGCATTTTTTGCCGGGACGGGAACGGATTAGTTGACCTGGATCAAACAGGCGGGAAGGCCTCCTGGCGGATAATCTGAAAATGGCGACGCTGTCAGTGTTGCTGCTGTTCATAACCGGATGATGTCAGGATGTCAGTACTGGACCTAAACGCTATCGACAATGCGCCACTGCAGCAGGACCCGTTTGACTTCCTGGTCGCGAGGGACGTCATTCGTCCCGGTTTGATCACGCAACTCAACCGCGATTATCCGGAGATTGACAAGCCTGCGAATTACTCGCCGGAAGACCTCGAATACGGGCCAAGCTTCCGGCAGCTGCTGGAAGAACTCGACAGCCCGGAGTTCGAGCAGCATGTGGCGAAGAAGTTCAACGTTGACCTGTCGGGCGCCGTCAAGACAATCACTGTGCGTAAATTCTCCGAGCCCAGTGACGGCAACATTCATACCGATCACTGGAGCAAGATCATTACCCTGCTGGTGTACTTTAACCCGGAGTGGGAGCAGGAGGGCGGCCGGTTTCGCGTACTCCGCTCGGGTACCGATATCGATGATTTTGCGGCAGAGGTGCCGCCGCTGGCGGGCACCGTTCTGGCGTTTCATCGCTGCGACAGGTCATGGCATGGCTACAGGCCCTTCCAGGGTGAACGCCGCATGGTGCAGATGAGCTGGGTAAAACCGGGCCGGTTTGCCTGGTATGCACAACAAACCGCCCGTTTCGGGACACACCTGTTCAAGAGGCTGGCGCGGCTGTTTCATACTTGAGGCGGAGCTGCCAGGCATGATTCCTCCAGCCGTTTGCTGCAGCGCCCGCGCCCCGGCAGGGCGTGCCGTTCTGGCAGGCTAACCGGTGAAAACCGGAGAGATTCCGGCAAGCCTGGCTGTTAATCCTGCACGGGCTCGCGGGTATTAAAGGCAGCCATGGGAACTGCCGCTATTTCAATACTGCCGCGGCTGGTATCTGCCCCCTGTCAACGCGCCGGCGTTGATCCGGGTCCGGGAAGACTGACGTATCACAGGCGTACTGATTGACGGATAACACAAGAATCATGAATAATGATGGGTTCATAAATAATATCTATCAAAAATCAATGAAAATAACGAACGATAGCTGTTATTCGAGAGGCGTGTGTACATGACTGATAAACCCAGTGCGAGCGATACCGGCAATCCTCCTGCCGAATCGGAGCACCACGACAATGTCGAGGTGGTTGCAGACAATGTCACATTACAGGGAGATGCCCTGGATCGTTTCGTAAACGTCTTCGAAGCGGCGGCCCGCCGCTGGGAACTCGTCGTCTATCCTGCATTGCTGGCTTTTGTGATTCTCGCGGCCTACGGATTTTTTCTGATCTACACGCTCAGCAAGGACATGCACCTGCTGGCCAGCGGGATGGACCCCAACATGGCCAGGAACCTTTCCAACATGTCTGACAGTGTTACCTACCTGTCGGAGAATGTCCGTACCATGACGCGCCGTATCGACAAGATCAGTGGCACCATGGAGGACATGGCGCTGACGCTGGAGGACGTGTCCGGCAAGATGGATACGCTCGAGACGCTGGACCCCATGCTGGTCTACATGCGTGGCATGGATTCCTCCATGCGCACCCTTACCGCGGAAACCGCCGGCATGCGTTACGAGGTGACGGGCATGGGCCGGAATATAGCGCGGCCCATGTCGATCATGAACAAATTCATGCCGTGGTGACGTGGGCAGGACTGTGAAGTCCCTTCGTCACCACCCTGCCTGATTCTCCAGATACCGCTGTCGGCATCCGCCGGCGCTGCCAGTGACTGCCTGAACCTGCCCTGCCATCAGCAGGTGAATGTCCTGTGCCAGGTACCGTCTCACATCCTCGCGCGGGCTCCTGTGGCCCCGCTGAGCGTGCGGCGATGGCCGGGGGGCTGGGGCGCTCTAATATGCTGATTTTGCACGGGTGGTGAATTATGCTTCTGCGTACGGGCGGGTGATATTTACGGGCCTGTCCTGCCTGGCTGTCAGGCAGGTGCCGCCGCAAACAGCCGCCATGCAGCCGGGCACCTGTGAGGCCGACGCAGCCTTTGCGGACGGGATGTAAAACCCTAAATTCCCTGATAAAGATGGCCAAATGTGGTCTATACTTGGTTTCAGTGTGTCGGGTGGTACCTAAAAACAATACAAGTTAAGGAGAGTCGTTATGTCACTGAAGAAACCCATTCTGATGTTTGCCGTGTCCCTCTTTTCGATTTCCATGGCAGCCGCCGAGGCGGCTGTTGTTGCAGATCCGGCGGCGGCAGAGGCGGCTGCGGGTACAACGACGGAGGCAGCGGCTGAAGCGGCTGAAGCGGCTGTTGAGGCGGAGCAGGCCGCGGAAGTGGCCGTAGAAGCCGCCGCCCTTGCCGAGCAGGCTGCCGAGGCTGCGGCAAATGCTGCTGCGGCGACGGGGGAGGCTTCAAAGTCGGCAGCGGAGTCCGCTGCTGCAGCGGAGCAGGCGCCACCGGCTCCAGTCGCCGCACCGGCAGATGTCGCAGCGGAAAGCCTCGAGGATGATATTCGCCGGCACCGGGAGTCATACGACAAGCGCATCATCCAGCGTGAACTGCAGCGGGCGGATGCTCGCAGGCGCCAGGAGGCCATTGAACAGCGCTACAGCGAGCGCCTCGAGACCATGCTGAAAGAGCGCGAAGCGCGTATCGCTGAGATTGAGAAGCGCCATGAGGGTCTGCGCGACCGCGCACAGGCACGGCACGACTACCTTGTCGAAAACAAGGACACCATGCTGGACAAGGTCATTGAGGAGGAAGGGACAACGGCGAGCCGGCATGAGGAAATGCGCAAGCAGGCAGAGCAGCGCCGTGCCCGCCTGGCGGAGCTCCGCGAGGCAATGTCCGGCATGAAGGCAGAGGAAAGGCTCGACTACATGGAAGCCCATCGCGACGAGATCTTCCCGCCTTCCGAGCGTGAAACACGCCGCTCGGCTCCACGCCAGGGCTGGTCTGCCCCGACGCCAGGGTACCGTATGCCGGCAACGCCGCGCCGCCCGATGCCCATGCGCTCTGAGCCGCAGCCGGCACCACCCCGTTAATTACCTGGTATTACTGCCGGTCGGTTCGAAGTCCTTCAACCTGACCGGCAGTCGCCTGGCACCCCAGGTGCCCGGTTCGGCCTCGAATACTCCCGGGCACGCGGCGCCGCAGTTATTGCACTTCCCGTCCCCGGTGAGGTTCCATTCGGTGAGCAGGTATTGCGCCCGGCCGATGAGTTTCTGTCCACAGGCGTGGCAGTAGGTGCTTTCGCCGGCTTCATCAATGACATTTCCGGTATATGCATAGTGCACGCCGTTGCCGAGTGCGATGTCGCGCGCCCTGGTTAAGGCCGCGGCCGGCGTCGGCGGCCGGTCCATCATCTTCCAGTCAGGGTGGAACGCGGTGAAGTGCATCGGGACATCCGGTCCCAGGTGCTCCACAACCCAGCGGGTCATCTCCTCGAGTTCGCTGTTCGAATCATTCTCACCGGGGATCAGCAGCGTCGTCAGTTCGAACCAGACATCGGTCTCATGCTTCAGGTACATGAGGGTATCGAGTATCGGTTGCAGGTGGGCGCCGGTTATCTTCCAGTAGAATCTCTCCGTGAACGCCTTCAGGTCGACATTGGCGGCATCGATGTATTTGAAGAACTCCCTGCGTGGCTCGTCACAGATATAGCCGGCGGTGACCGCAACCGTCCTGATGCCCATTTCATGGCAGGCGATTGCCGAGTCAATGGCGTACTCCATGAAGATGACCGGATCATTGTAGGTGTAGGCCACGCTGCGACAGCCAAGATCCCGCGCGGCCCTGGCGATGGTGTCCGGCGCGGCGCTGTCGGCGAGGGTGTCAATTTCACGCGACTTGCTGATATCCCAGTTCTGGCAGAACTTGCACGCCAGGTTACAGCCGGCCGTGCCGAAGGAAAGCACGGGCGTTCCCGGCAGGAAATGGTTCAGCGGTTTTTTCTCGATCGGATCGACACAGTAGCCGCTGGAGCGCCCATAGGTGGTGAGTACGATCTCGCCGTTCTGGCAGGCACGAACAAAGCACAGTCCCCGCTGGCCCTCGTGGAGTTTGCAGGCGCGCGGACACAGATCACACATAACCCGCCCGTCTTCCAGGGTGTGCCAGTAACGGGTGGGCAATATGCCTGTTTCCAAAGCCTGTTTTGTATCCGGCATTGTCATATGCTCACCTGTTGTACAGTGACCCTGCTCCAGAGCAACTGTAACATTTACCGCGGCTGGCATATGGCCTGCCGGGTATCTCCGGGCGGACGCCCGGCTGATGCCGGGCGTCCTTACATCCCTGTCCTACTCGACCCTGACGGTCCGTTTCGGGGTCTTTTCCAGTTTCGGAAGTGTCAACTCCAGCAGTCCGTCAGTAAAGCTGGCACGAGCCTTTTCCTCGTCCACCTCTGTGGGCAAGGCCAGTGTCCGCTGGAATTCACCGCGGCTGGTCTCGTGACGGTAGTACTTGCCTTCTTCCTCTTCCTTGGTTTCTTTTGTCGTATGTGCCTCGATCGTGACGGCACCGTCCGTCAGGGTCACCTCTACATCGTCCTTGCCGACGCCTGGCAGTTCAGCCCGAATGACAATTTCAGTTTCCCTTTCAATCAGGTCGACCTTTGGCATCCTGCCCTCGAAAGGCGCCATTGCTTCCATCTGTCTCGGCCACTCCCACGTCATGGGATGCAGCCAGCCACGCCTGCCGAATTCGTCAAACCAGCGCTCCATTTCATCCCATGGAGTCATGCTGCGAGGCTTCTTCGGTGTTCGCATGGCTTTGGTGCCTTTGCCTTTCATCTCTTTGGTTGTCATGACATTAACCTCCGTTGGCGCGTCGCCAACTCAACTCCTACTTTGTATATAGTTTCAAACGGGCATGTCTGCTTTGATGCGAATCAACGCGGGAGGTCAGGGTTTGTCAAATTGCTGTAGCGGTTCGGCTGCATTTGTTGCCGTGGGGCAACATCTTGCAGGCCCGGCCGGCATGTCATAATGGCCATTATGCAACTGCACCCGCAAGACGCTGCCGGACGACAGCCCGAACTGCGGCGAACGCTGTCATTGCCGCTGACCATGTTCTACGGTCTGGGCAATATACTCGGTGCCGGTATCTACGTGCTGATCGGCCAGGTGGTCGCGCATGCCGGCGGCTTTGCACCACTGTCGTTTCTGCTGGCCTCGCTGCTGGCATGCCTGACGGCCTTCAGCTATGCGGAACTTTCTGCTCGCTATCCGCTCAGTGCCGGGGAGGCCGTCTATGTCCAGGAGGGTCTTGGCCTGCCGGCACTGTCGGCCCTGGTCGGATTACTGATTGTCCTCGCCGGGGTGGTGTCGGCGGCGACCATCCTTCGCGGTTTTACCGGTTATCTACAGGTCTTTCTGCCGGTGCCGGCAGCCCTGTCGATACTGCTGCTGGTACTGCTGCTCGGTGGCCTCGCGGCATGGGGCATTGCCGAATCGGTCAGGGTCGCGGTCCTGATTACCGTGGTCGAGATTGCCGGTCTGCTGCTGGTGCTGTACGTGTCTGCACCGGCTGTACTCGCAGCCGAACCGGCCTGGCCGGATTTCACGCCCTTGCTCAATGACGGGGCATGGTACGGGGTTTTTCTTGGCGGTTTTCTGGCCTTTTACGCCTTCATCGGTTTCGAGGACATGGTCAATGTTGCCGAGGAGGTGCGCCGGCCGGAGCGCAATCTGCCGCGTGCCATACTGTTGGCACTGCTGGTGGCGACACTGCTGTATTTCCTGGTTGCGATGGCCGCTGTCATCGCCGTGCCGGTTGACCGGCTGGCGGCATCGGACGCGCCGCTGGCATGGCTTTACCGGTACCTTACCGGCCGTGAACCGGTCGTCATCACCCTGATCAGCATGTTCGCCGTCATCAATGGCGCCCTGATCCAGATCATCATGTCCTCGCGGGTTTGCTACGGCATGGCAAACCGGCACTGGCTGCCGGCTGTCTTCGGTCGTGTCAATGCAAGAACGCGTACGCCGCTGCTCGCTACACTGGTGGTTAGTCTGGCTGTGCTGCTGATGGCGCTGTGGTTGCCGATTGGCACGCTGGCGAAGTCCACCAGCTATTTCCTGTTGCTGGTGTTTGCCCTGGTGAACCTGTCACTGTGGCGTATGAAACGCTCATCGACAGCGCCGGCGGGTATCATCCATGTGCCGCTATGGGTGCCGGCGGCCGGTTGTGTGACATCGACTGTGTTTGTGGCGGTGCAGGCCCTGATTGATCTGTTCGGGCAGGCTTGAGATTGCAGATAGCAACTCCTGCACCAGAGGGTACAGAGACCGCCGCTGCAAAACCGCTTGCCGGGTCGCTGGCTCCGTGCATGCTGTGGCCGTTGCAAGCGGCCTACGCGCGTTTTTTCTGTTCCTGTTCCGTTTCGCGGCTGGTGAGTTTCGCCAGCAGCGAGAGTTCCTCGCTCAGCAGTTCGAGGATGTCATCAAGGGCAAGGATGCCGGCCAGTTCCCCGCTGTCCCTGATGACCGGAACCCGCCGTACTCCCCGTGCACGCATGCGCTGCGCGGTATCGAATACGGTTTCGTTTTCGTTGACCTTGAGCAGGGCATAGCTCATGACGTCTCCGACGCTGACGTCCGCAACGCCAACCTCCTCCGCGATCACCTCGATCACGATATCCCGGTCTGTCAGGATGCCGACCGGCACCGTATGGCCCTCTTTGCTTTCCACCACCACCAGGCAGCCCACATGGTGGTCGCGCATCAGTTTGGCTGCCTCGATTATGCCTGTATCCCGCCCGGTGGTGACGACTTCACGGTTGCAGAGTTCTCCGGCATTCATGGCTGACCTCCTCTGGTCATTATTTACGCGCTATCTTGACCCGTTAATCCCTTCACTGGAAGCAATCAGGGCTAAAATAAATTATAGGAAAACCTGGTCATGACGATGCTTGATACAGGTCAACGGCAAGTTAATGAATAAGGGGGATTATTTGGCGGCAGGGGGGGCATGCAGGCGGTATTCATGCGCTGCCCGTGCAGCGGGAGATGAGGACAGATGTCCAGACTCCGGCAATTTGCAGCCGGCCCGGAGGCCTCGCCAGCGGATCAGGCCGTGCTGATCGAGGCGTTACGGAACCCGGCCCGGTATGACCATCCGGTGCAGGAGATCCGTGTGCGGGAAACGCACATATCCTGGATCATCCTGACCGGCACCTATGCCTACAAGATCAAGAAGGCCGTCGATTTCGGCTTCCTGGATTTCTCGACCCTGGCGAAACGCCATTTCTATTGCCTGGAGGAGCTGCGACTGAACCGGCGTTTTGCCCCGGACCTCTATCTGGATGTGATCCTACTGAGTGGTGACCGGCACCGGCCGCAGTTGCGGGGTACCGGCAGGCCGCTGGAATATGCCGTTGTGATGCGCCAGTTCCCGCAGGACGGTCTGCTGAGTGCGATTGCGGCGCGACACGGACTGACACCGGCACATGTGGATGAAATGGCGCAACTGGTCGCCGCAATGCATGCGCAGGTCGATCGTGCCACACCGGACAGTCCCCACGGCCGGCCGGAAGATGTTCACCACTGGGTGATGGAAAATTTCGTCCACATCCGCCCGTCGCTGCAGGACGATGGCGACCGCCAGGCGCTGGACCGGATCGGTGCGTGGTGTCAGCTGGAGTATCATGCGCGCCGCGATCTTGTTGACGAGCGCCGGCACACCGGCCATGTCCGCGAATGTCACGGCGATCTGCACCTGGGCAACCTGGCCATGATCAACGGCCGCATCACCCCCTTCGACGGCATCGAGTTCAACCCGCAGCTGCGCTGGATCGATGTCATGAGCGAGGTCGCGTTTCTGGTGATGGACCTGCAGGACCGTGGTCATGCCGGGCTGGCCTGGCGTTTTCTCGATGCCTACCTCAAGGAGACCGGTGACTATGCCGGCGTCAGACTGCTTAACTACTACCTTGTCTACCGGGCGCTGGTGCGGGCAAAGGTGGCCATTCTACGGCTGGGGCAGCCGGGCCTGGATATGGCAGGCCAGCAGGCGGTGCGGGACGAGTACCACTCGTACATGGCCCTGGCCGGGCAGTGCACCGGGCAGCGCCGGGCGGCACTGATCATTACGCACGGTGTTTCCGGGTCCGGCAAGTCCTGGCACGCCGCGCGGCTGGTCGAGCAGCTGGGCGCCATCAGGATCCGTTCCGATGTCGAGCGCAAGCGGCTGTTCGGCTATGCCGCGGACGCCGATACCGGCTCCGGTATCCAGTCGGGTATCTACACGGCTGCGGCCAGCGAACGCACCTACGAACAGCTCGCCAGGCTGGCACCTCATGTTCTCGACGCGGGATCCCCGGTAATCATCGATGCCGCGTTCCTGAAGCGGCAGGAGCGTGATCGCTTCCGTCAACTGGCGGCCGCTGCAGGCTGCCGACACGGATCCGTCCGAGGCCGGCATCGCGGTTCTCGAGGCCCAGTTGAAGTCACGTGAACCGCCCGGGGCCGATGAGCAGGGCGATAGCGTTACGCTCGAACCCGGGGATGTCGAACCGGTAGCGGCACTTGCGGACTGGATTGCCGGGCATATGAAATAAACGGCCAGTCGCCGGGGCACGTTGCGACAGGCGGGGTGATCGCGTTGCCAGCTGGCTGTAAAAACTTCGCAACGCGCCGATACACTACCGAGGTGGTGCGTCCTTATCGATGACAGCAAATAACAGGCTGCATGGCACGGCTGATCCGGTCAGCGGACACGGAACTGCGGGAGATATATGTACTGGTTGTCTTTCAAGAAGAAACGTGAAGAGCCGGTAACCGGCCTTATCCTGCCGGGGGGCGGGGCGCGTAATGCCTATCAGGCTGGCGTGCTGAAAGGCATAGCGGACATGCTGCCGGCCGATGCGCACAACCCCTTCAAGGTCATTTGCGGATCCTCTTCGGGTGCCCTGAATGCAGTTCTGCTTGCCAGTAATGCAAACCGCTTCCAGGAGGGTGTGAGCCGGCTCAGTGGTATCTGGGAGAATTTCCAGATCGAAAAGGTCTTCCGGACGGATGCCTGGACGGCACTCAAGAGCGGCCTGCACTGGGGCCTGACGTTTGCTTCCCTGGGGCTGTTCAAGAGCCAGCCCAAAGCGGTGCTGGACAACGCACCGTTGCGCGAGTTACTCGAGAGCCATATCCGCTTTGCCCGCATCCGCCAGTCGATCGACAGCGGCGCCCTGCGTGCGGTTTCCGTCACGGCCTCCGGTTACACCAGTGGCATGTCGGTGACATTCTATGAGGGTACCAGTGACCTGGTGCCCTGGAAGCGCACCCGCCGCATCGGCCAGCCGACCGAGTTGACGCTGAACCACCTGATGGCATCTGCGGCCATTCCGGTACTGTTCCCCGCAGTCAAGCTGCGCAATGAATATTTTGGTGATGGCTCCATGCGCGAGTCTGCACCGCTCAGTCCGGCGCTGCACATGGGCGCCAACCGCCTGCTCATCATCGGTGTACGCAATCCGCGACCGGACACGCCGCCGGCCGACAGCACGCGGGTGCCGTATCCCTCGTTCGGGCATATCGCCGGCTATATTTTCGATAATCTCTTCCTGGACAGCCTGGACGCGGACATCGAGCGCATGCGTCGCATCAACCACACCATCACCGAGACCCGGGACAAGCGGGTCGAATTCCACGATACAGCGCTCAGGCAGATCGATTACCTGATGATCTCTCCGAGCCGTGATATACGCGACATCGTCGCGCGCTACGTGGGTAATTTCCCGCTGTCCGTACGTATTCTGCTCATGGGTATAGGTGCGCTCGCCAGGGAAGGCCGGCCGTTAATGAGCTATCTGCTGTTCGATGCGCCCTACTGCAAGGAACTGATGGACCTGGGATACCAGGATGCCCTGGCATCCCGCGACCAGATCCTGCACCTGCTGGGTTATGACGAATTGATCCAGGAGCAGGGCGAGGCGCGCAGGGACATCGGCCTAGCTGAATGACTTGATCCGGTCCTGGCGCCGCCAGCGATCAACGATATCGTCCACGTCGAGATCTTCAGGCCCGGAAATCCAGTGCTGGTAGAAGTCGACGTCGGAACTGTTGGGTACCGGATTCGGCTTGTAGAACTGCAGGCGTGTTGGCAGCGGTACCGCGGCACCCATCGCCAGCACCTCGCCACGGCCCAGTGAGGCCAGTACATCGGTCAGGTCACGCTCGGCTTCCGGCACCAGATCCTTTACGTAGGCCTGATCGTCCGGGTTGGTCAGTCGCAGACACAGGTAGGTGCTGCACTGGGCCAGCACCGTTTCCGAAAGCTCATGCGGGCGCTGGCTTACCACGGTCAGGCCAACACCATATTTGCGGCCCTCCTTGGCGATACGCTGCATTGACTGGCGCGCACCCTCGTAGCGGGGGTCATTGTCACGCGGAATGTAGGCGTGCGCTTCCTCGCAGACCAGCAGCAGCGGGAAGTCCTGGTAATAGGGGTTCCAGTAATTGAATTCAAATGCCAGGCGGCCAACCTGTGCCGATACCGTTGGCCGGACATCGAAGGGAACCGTGCTGAGATCGATGACCGTGATCTGGCACTTGGGTTCGCCCAGGCCGACGAAGTCGCGCAGCAGGTCGATGAGTGACTCCGAGGAGGTGCGCTTTTTCGGGCGCAGCATGAAGTCATAGCGCCGGTCATTCAGGCGGCTTTGCAGGCGCAGCAGGAACTGGTCGAACTTGCCGGCCAGCGGCGCCTTTTCCTTGCCGAAGTTCAGGGTCATCTTGTTGGCTTCATCGCACAGGGTGTAGAGCTCGTCGATTGAAAACCAGACCGGCGAGTCTACCGACAGGTGGCCGATGCCGAGATCCTTGTTGTCCTTGTTGCGCAGGTCGTGTACGGAGTCGCGCAGGTACGCGATCTGGCTGGAGGCGTTCGGGTCATTGCGGTCGACAAACAGGTCGACCAGCTCGGAGAAGGTCATCAGCCAGTAGGGTATCTCAAGCTCGCGTGCGTCGATGTGACGCACCACGCTGTCATCAAAGGCATAATGCTGGCCACCTTCACGATCGCGCCAGGCGTATTCCCCGTGCAGGTCCAGCAGGATGATGTGTGCCTTCGGCATGACCTTGACGGCGCGCTGCAACAGGTTGGTGACGGTCCAGGACTTGCCGGCGCCCGACTGGCCAAGAATGGCGCAGTGCCGGCCGAAGAGCGCTGCCGGGTCAAAACAGACATCGAGGTCGGAGTGACTCGAGAGTTTACCCACACTGTAGCCCTGGGCGCGGAACTTGACGAAGATAGACTTGATGTCTTCCTCGTTGACCGGGTGAATCGTGCTGCCGGAGACCGGGAAGTTCCTGACGCCGCTTTCGAATACGCCGGCGCTGTTGACCTCGCCCAGCGGCACCAGGCTGATGCTCACCTGCTTGTTCTCGTTGCGACCGGTCAGGTTGTTGGCGGCGAAGGTTTTTTCGGATTCCACAATGGCGCTGATCATGGCAAGAATGCGTATGTCGCCGGAGGTGATGGCGATGTAGCTGCCTGGCTGGCCGACCGGTACCTGCTCTCCGGCGATGGTAATCGTGGGCAGTTCGCCGTTCGCATCAATGTCCAGGCTGGCCGTAAACATTCCTGCCCGGACTTCCGTTATCTGGCCAACCTTTGTGTTCGTGTATGTCGTCATTGCCATTGGTCCTCTGGCTGGATGTGCGGTTTCCTTAACCCGATCAGCGGCTTGCAAACCAAATACCAGGCGCGGAACAGGATTTAACCTGTCTGTGATGCCTGACTGTATCACCTATAACGGCAAACCTGACTCAGAATTTAAGGGGTTGCGCGACTGGCAGCCGGTGGATGGTGGCCGTGTTCCAGCCAGGCACGGGAATTTGCCGTACTGGCAGGCGCCGGGCGCTGGCACTGTTACGGGGTATTCAATGCCTTCGGGAGAGTAGCTGGCGGGGAGTCCGTCTTATGCTGGTGCCCGGGAGAGCGCAGCATGTCATGGCGTAGCACCGCCGATATCATTAACAGTGATCTGTTTCCGACGCTATACCGGAATTGACCTGACTGCCGGATATGGCGGCAGTCAGGTCGTCACCCGGTTAGCGGCTGGCGCGTGCCTGGCTGTAGCGCAGTTGCTGCCGGAACATGTTGCGGTAGTAGCTCACGGCGCTGTTGCCGGCAACCTTCACGTCAAAGATCTTCCAGCTGCCCTGCTTGTTCCTGTAGAAACGGAAATCCAGCTTGGTCGGGTAACTGTCCTGCTCCATGATCCACGCGCTTACCGTCTTTTCACCCTGTCGCTGGCCCCGGGGTGTGAAGAAGCGGATCTGCTGGTTGTTGTATGACGACAGGTTGGTGGCAAGAATGGTCAGGAACGACTTGGCCAGTTCGCCTTCCATCTTGCTGCGCTGGGCGGCATCCATGTTGCGCCATGCGGGACCCGCAGCCCACTGGGTCATGTAGGTAAAGTCAAAATAAGGTGCGATTTCCGATTTCAGGTACTGGATTGCCCGGGCGCGGTCCTGCGGGTTTTTGCTGCGGATATAGGTAGTGAGTTTTTTGACGCCTTCCTCAAGAATTGCTGCCGCTGAACCGGGTTGTGCCGGTGGCTGCATGCCGTGGTGACCGCCCTGGTAATACGGCGAATAGGGTGTTGCAGCGACGGTCATGGATGCTGAGGTCAGGAGAATGATAAATACAGCGCTGATGTTTGCTTTCATGTGCCCCCTCGGTACTTGTGTGGTGTTTTAGAACGACAACAGGCCAGAAAATTTGCTGGCCTGTTGGGTTCATCTTATACATCAGATAAGGGGTGCTGTCACCCTGCAATGCAGGGTAAGGGAAGCACATCCCTGTGCTTCCCGGTTCCGGCTTACTTGGCTTCGCCAGTTGCCGGCGCAGCGGGTGCAGCAGGTGCACCGTAATAGCCCGGGTAACCGCCATACGGGCCGCCCCAGCCGCCATACGGGCCACCCCAGCCGCCATACGGGCCATAGCCGTAGTACGGGTAGCCGTAGCCATAGCCGTAACCGCGTCCATAGCCGTGGCCACGACCGCCGCCGCTCATGCTCATGTTGAAGTCACCCCAGCCGTCGCCGTCAAAGGGACCCCAGTCACTGCCGTAACCATCACCCCAGCCAGGACCGCCCCACCAGGCATGGGCGGACTGCATCGGCAGGGAAGCGATGCCTGCAATGAAAGCAGCAGTTAAGGTTTTCTTGAACATCATAGTTAATGCCTCCTAGACTTAAAAATTATTGAATATCGGGCACACAAATATGGTGCATGATTGGAATAGCCGATTTTTTGACCTAAATCAACTAGTATTTCATCGTATAATCATATTCTGATATTTTATGTGCAGGTCCTGGCCAGTGGCATGGTATGCGCATGGTCTTTTCCGGTTGGACAATGAGGCTGGCGAGCGGGTTCAATTATGCGATTGATATTACTAGCTATTACGTGTCTGCTGGCGACGGCGGTCAATGCGGCGCCGGATGGCGCCGAGCTGTTTGCCAAGCATTGCGCTGTCTGCCACGGCGACGATGGCGGTGGCGGCGTGGGAACGCCGCTGGCGCTGCCATCCTTCCTCGAAAGCGTTGATGATGATTTTCTGCGCAAGACCATCCGCCTCGGACGGCCCGGCAGGGTCATGCCGGCATTCCCCAAGCTGAGTGATGCACAGCTCGAGGCGCTGGTCGGGCATATCCGCGCATGGTCGGGCAAACCCGCACCCGAATTCTCCGCCACACCCGTCAAGGGTGACCGCCAGCATGGCAAGGCACTCTTCGCTTCGCATTGTGCCGGCTGCCACGGCGCCAGCGGTGAAGGCGGGCACGGCACGGGGGTAACCTTCTCCCGTCGTCGAGACCTGCCGATCATTGCGCCGGCCCTGAATAATGCCGGTTTTCTGTCGGCTGCAACCGATAACATGATACGGCATACCCTGGTTTACGGACGTGAAGGTACGCCGATGACGTCAATGCTGGTCGCGGGACTCAGCGAGCAGGACATCAATGACGTGGTTGCCTATGTTCGCTCGCTGGAAGGCAGCCAGGTGGAAGAAGAGGATACCGGTTCCTTAACACACGAGCCGGTCATCGAAGTCGAATCGTCGTACACGCTGGAGGAGACGGTCGAGAACCTCAAGCAGTCCATCGCCGGCGAGAACTTCATGCTGATCCGCACCGATTACCTGGAGCACGGGCTGGTGGAGGAGGGCAAGGAGAACCGCCAGGAAGTGATCCTGCACTTCTGCAACTTCAATTTTCTCTTCAAGGCGCTGGCGGTGGACCCGCGTGTCGGCCTGTTCCTGCCCTGCCGGGTCACCGTGATGGAGCGCGACGGCAAGGTACTGGTCAGCACCATCAACCCCCTGTACCTGAGCCGTTTGTTCAATAACGGTGAGCTGGACGAGTACTGCAGGGAGATGCACGATGTCTACCAGTCGCTGATCGAGGACGCCACGTTATGAGGTTATCCAGAATCCTGCTGATTGTCCTGCTGGCCTGCCAGTGGCCGGCACTGTCGCATGCCGATGGTCTGGTGATGGTGCGCACGTCGCTGACTTTCCCCGAGGCCATGCTCACCCTGCAGGAATCGATTCGTGAGCACGGCTATACGGTATCGCGGGTGCAACGGGTCGATATTGGCCTGACCGGCATGGGATACAAAACCGACAAGTACCGTATCGTGTTTGCCGGCAAGCATGACGAGATCCGCGAGATCGTCGACAAGGTGCCGGAGCTGGTGGCCTACATGCCACCCAAGATCTCGATTTTTGCCGAGGGCGGGCAGACCATTCTCGTCACGGCCCATCCCTCCCTGTATGCAGGCATTGCCGGTGACCGGATCGACCCCGTTATCTTTGATCGCTGGGAAAGTGACCTGTTGTCGATCCTGCATGATGTGCGCACGGCGGAATAGCGCGTAGCCCGCCGGCGACAGGTCTCCCCTGTTTTTCAGGGGGCAAAAAAATAGCGGACATTGGCGTCCGCTAAAGTGTGGGAGACTTGCTCACCAGATATCCTGAATGCCATTCTGGCAACCCCCCTGAAGGGGCGCATTGATATGGATCAAGCGACCGCCAGTCCGCTCGATACGCTATTCCCGTTCACGGCTCACCGGCCAGGGTTTGCCGGGCCGATGCCACCCGGCAGCGCGGTCTGCGTTAGCCTTGACTGCCTGTTAGCCATGTAGATAGTTGTTGCGGCTGGGGCCAACCCGGCCTTCCTTTCGTCATGGTCCGGCGAGAGTGGCCATCTCTGGCGACAAAGTGTTGACGTCAGGCATAATTGGGAATATATTCCCAATTATGCCTGGTAAGCTGGAAAAGGTGCTGACCGAGTCGGTGCGCCGGCTGATGCGGCCGCTGGTGCGCATACTGCTGCGCAATGGCTATGCCTATGGAACCTTAGCTGAACAGATCAGAAAGGTCTACGTTGACGTGGCATACCGGGAGTTCCCGCCCGAAGGCAAGAAACAGTCGGTCTCCAGGGTTTCCGCGCTGACCGGCCTGACCCGCAAGGAAGTCAAGCGGCTGCTGGAAAGCGATAGCGTGGACGCGAGCGCCAGCCAGGACCGTTACAACCGCGCAGTCCGGGTAGTGGGCGGCTGGGTCAATGACAAGCGCTTTCATGATGCCAACGGCAAGCCGGCAAACCTGCCCCTTGAAGGCACACGCAAGTCCTTCGCCACACTGGTCAGGGAATACAGCGGTGATATTCCGACCGTGGCCATGCTGGACATGCTGGTTGATGCCGGCAGTGCTGCACGGCGTGACGGTAAGGTTCGGCTGCTGCGTCATGCCTATGTGCCCGGTAGCGACCCACTCGACAAGATCCGGATTCTTGGTGCGGACACCAGTGAACTGATCGCAACCATCGACCACAACCTGACCGCTGCGCCGGAAAATCTCGTGTTCCAGCGCAAGGTCGCCTACGACAACGTTGATCCCGCAGCAGTCGCGAAACTCAAAAAGCTTTCATCGAGAAAGGCACAGGCACTGCTGGAGCAGTTAAACAGGGAGTTCGCGAAGCATGAGCTGCAGGAGGATGCCGACGAGGGCGGGAGATATATCAGCCTGGGTATCTATTACCACGAACACGATCCATCCGAGGATTAGCAGACATGATTCACTCTACAGATAGATGGAGCGCGATGCTGGCCGGCATGGCGGTGATTGCGGCTCTGGCGTTGTTGCAGGCCGGCTGTGGCGGCGGTGGCGGCGGTGGCGGCGGCGGTGGTCTGGCCGGCGGAGGAATCGGTGGTACCGGTGTGACTTCCGGGGCGATCAGCGGCTTTGGCAGTGTTTTTGTCAACGGCATCGAGTTCGAAACCGCAGGCACCAGCTTCGATGTTGATGATGACCCGGCGGCTGTCGAGGGCGACCTCGGTATCGGAATGGTGGTGACAGTCATCGGCAGGGTCAATGATGATGGCGTCAGTGGCACAGCGGACAGCATCGTATATGACGACGTGGTCGAGGGGCCGATTGCCGGGAATCCGGTGGAAGACCAGGACATGATTACCAAGACCTTTGACGTACTGGGTACCACGGTGATTGTCGATCGCAATACCACGGTGTTCGAGAGTACCGGTTACGACACGCTTGCGCAGAACGACGTGGTGGAAATCAGCGGTTACTTCAATGGCAACAGCGAACTGCTGGCAACCCGCCTGGAGAAGGCAGGCGTGCTTGGCGCGGACACGGAAGTCGAGACCCGCGGCACGGTCAGCGGCTTCAATGCTATCGATACCTTTACGCTGGGCAGCGTTACGGTCACATTCGATGGCGGTACGGTATTCGAGGACCTGCCCGGCACTGTCAGCGATGGCCAGTATGTCGAGGTTATGGGTACCCTGACCAATGCCACCACCATTGCGGCAACGCGCATCGAACTGGAGGACGAGGGCTTCGATGACGACGTTGGCGAGATCAGCGCGGAGGGCATTGTCAGTGACTTCAACAGCCTGGCTGACTTCAGGGTCGCAGGCCAGGCGGTGGATGCCTCGGGCGCCGGCGTCGACTTCGAGCCGGCCAGCCTGGCGACATCGATCGACGATGGTGACAAGCTCGAGGTGGAAGGCGCAATTGTCGG
>WOR8_10004200_pt1 | contig 32600 bp, 23 predicted proteins | sample DeeMarSeWOR38_10_FD_19890 | JGI IMG/M metagenome (IMG submission 19890) | reverse complement strand
GGTTCGGGATCTCCCGCCTCGACTGTGTCCGGGGTGAGCCCTGCGGCAACCATAGCGCTGAAGCCGCCACCGGAATGGCAACCGGCACAACTGGCACTTGATCCACGACCATAGGCCTCACCGGTCCCATGAATTGACTCAGCCCAGGCGGTTTGCTTGCCTGTGATCAACGTTGTGTCATTGTGGCATGCCATGCAGTCAGTTATTTGTACCTGAGCGAAAACACTCGAAGCACCCACCAACAAAACGACAAGGGCGAATACCACAGCCACTAAACCAATTCGTTTTTGCATCATTTTCTCCTTTACAACATTGTTACTAAAATTTGTGCACAAATATTCTTTTTTGTTGGCTATTACATGATTACTATCAACATGCAAAATCCAATCTTTTCAATATAACCTCGGGGAATAACACCTCCTTTCCAATCCAAATCATGACGAACAAAATTGTATTACCCACTACTTCAATACATTTTCCATTGACTATACTTTATGCGCAAACAACACGCTGTCATTTTAATTAGCAAACCATGTGCCATTACCAAGGACATTAAGACACACAAAACCGCCAACTTCATAAATGCCTATTATACAACAACTTATGACTATTATAAAAATGATTGTATCACAGACATATCTCCTGGTACATTGATATGTTATCATGTACGAGAAACTCACTTCTTTTGTTTCCCATTAACAAGAAAATTTGGATTATCTTTTTAGAATAGTAATTAAGCAAATTTTATTGCTTCAGATGCCTAATGAATCAGAACACGGGGGCATTTTTTCTCTGTTTCCAATCCTTATCAGGTTAAAATGGCTCATCAAATTGGCTCCGTTTGGCTTTGTTTTCTTTAATTCGACTGGCCGGTTTATTGTCATAATATCTTTTAATTAAAGACTTTGCGCCATTTTGGGCCACTGAAAATTGGCTTTGTTTTTCCAAAATAGTATCCTCTTTAACTCGTTCAAGATTTAGATATTCGGATTTAGGAATTCCAGCCGAAGGTTGGCTTTGGTCCCATTCGACTTCGCTCAGGACATGCTTGTTTTTCGAATCACTATTTTTCTCTATCGAGTGGTCTGGTTCCTGCCTTGGCAGCTCCTGCTCAGCTTCCTGTTGTTGAAATTGCCTGATCAGTTGCCGTCTTTCCAACTCACGCATGGTCTTATGCAGGCTACTTTCGATCCGCCGTTCGTACAACATCATCCTGCCGAGCACTCTTGAATCCGTTCAGCACGTCTAAACCGCCACCAGAGGTTCACAGCCCGCTCGGCCAGCATGGTTTCCACTGGCCCTACAGGATTCATCTCAGCGAGTAAATTGTCATGGAAAGCCTCGTAATCAGCCTCATTCTCGCCTTTTATTACAAATTCAGCGAACAGGCCGTGCTTGACCGCATTCTGCGAGACCGCCGCTTTTCCCTCAGCGGTCCTATGCTCTGTCGATTTTTACGCGTTTTGACTATTTGCTTTGATTTGTTTTTGAGTCGCCATGAAATTCCCCTTTCGTAATTAGTAACTGGTTATTGGTTTTTGTCGCTGTCCATGAACTATAAGCAACGAACTATGAACTATGAACTATGAATTAATAATGTTGAATATATATCATACTTAGCTTCGAATTGGCCGTCAAGTAAAAAAACAAAAAATTTTTGAATATTCTTTTTTCTCTTTGGCAAAGCTATCGAGGTGTTACAATTTTAGCGACATGAATAACAGGAATGTATATATCATAGCGGGGCCTAATGGATCAGGTAAGACAACATTTGCAGTAAAATTCCTGCCCAAATACGTAAACTGTCCTAATTTTGTTAATGCCGACCTGATTGCGCATGGACTTTCGCCCTTTTCGCCCGGCGCTGCAGCGATAAAAGCGGGCAAGCTTGTGCTTGAGCAAATTCATGAGTTTGAAGAAATGAGAGTGGATTTTGCATTTGAAACAACGCTTTCCGGCAAACTATATGTCAAACTATTCGAATCCCTTAAAGAAAAAGGGTATAAAATCCAAATATTCTTCCTGTGGATTCCGAATGTCGAGTTGGTTTTATCTCGTATAAAGAGTAGAGTTGCCCAGGGCGGCCACGATGTTCCTACCAGAGATGTGCTTCGCCGCTTCAATCGTTCAATTACCAATTTCTCCAACTTATATCGACCTCTTGCGGATTCATGGATGTTATTTGACAATTCCGGGATAATTCCAATATTGATTGCGGAGGGGAAAAATGGTAAACTTAAGATTATAGATGCAAATTCATACGAGAATATAATTAAAGGTATCGACGATATATGAAAAAGCGGCTATCTTTACATGACAAAGCTCTTATGGCTATGAGGGAGGCCGTAAGGGATGTTATCGAGCAGCACAAAAAAGCAAAACGTCCGCTCGCAGTATGGGACAGGAAGACAAAGAAGGTCGTATTCATTTCACCGTCAGTGGCTTTACGGAAATACAATAAAGAGTTTGGATTAAGAAACTAAAAGGAAAAAGTTTCTGTTCCTTGTAATTTCCGAATGTGAAAAACAATTCTGTAAGGCATCCTGAGGATAATCAATCATCGATTATCGATTTATACCATAGGTATAATCATTTTCTCTTCCCCTTTTTCATTTTCCCTTTTTACTTTTTACTTGATTGCATGCAATCTCCGTCTATAATTGAACATAGCGAATTTAGTAACTATGAAACGGCAACGTCGTAGCTTGTGCTTTCTTTCTTATACAGATAGGCCTAGGATTTTATACGGAAACCAGATATACACTATTATAGGCTCGAAAATGCTTCAAAAAATAGCTGCAAAACATCTTCGCATTGGTGCCTGGTTGGCCGCAGGCGGAGGGATACTGTTCTCCTTTGCATTTCATGCGTACAAGTTATATATTAATTTGTCTTTTTTAGGCCGAGATATGCTTCCCTATTTCATCATAGCTATCGCCGCTACTATGAGTAGAACACTTGTCATGGCTTGTATTTCTTTAGTTGCATCATTTACAATTCTGGCGATTAGTATATATACGTACATCGACTTGATCCATACTCCTGACAGCGTCATCAATGACATTGAAATTCTCACAGATCCTCTTAAGTGGATGATCGCTCTGTTAGTTCTTGGTGTAGTCAATAGTGGTTTTATATATTCGAAGATCCGAAATTCACGAAGAGTTCTCTAACCCAGTTGTTTAAAAAATAAGGATAGCGCCACCTATTAATGGTTGGTGTCAGTACACAAAAATGCAACTGATCCTAATAAAAATACTAATATTTGATAGAGTAGAAATATGAAGAAGTGCATCGCGATCATAGTCCTATCAATAATAATCGTAGCAATACTTTTGTCTATTTGTGTGTATTTCGGTCTACGTGGGGCAGGTCAGTCAGTCAAGAATTCGGGATTCACAGACGAGCGATTCATGCTACTTCTTTTTCCGGTAGGGGAGGACATCCCCCTTGGGAGAGCTGTGATCGCGAACCTTTCTGAGTACAAGCAAGAATCCATGGAAGTCTATGTGGATGGGGCCGCTGTCATTATTCCCAGGAGTGGTTTCACACCGATACCACCACAAGACTATGCTGTTCGGGTCGAACGCTTGAACAGAGAGCTGACTTTATGGAGAAAGGAGACGGACTGGAGCAATATCGAGTACGCCTTCACTCCCTCTGAGCAGGGAGGTGAGGCAGTAACGACCATTACAGACAAGAAGGGAACCAAACGTAGATACACCTACATAGTAGACGGTTCGTCTATCCGTCCAATCGAAATAAAGACTAAAGTCAACGTGGCGAAGAATTTGGGGAATTAAGAAAGAAAACTAAGAATAGCCCCTATTCATTGCCGATTTTCGAATTACGATTTGCGATTGTAGTTGATTATTTCCGAACTTGTTTTACGTTCGAAGCTGGATCTCTCCACTCGGCTGCGCCTCGGTCGAGATGACAAGGTATCTATCTGCGCCTCGGTCGAGATGACAAGGTGACCGGCTGCGCCTCGGTCAGAATGACAAAGGCAAAGGTTTCAATCGTAATTGGTATTACGCTAAATATAATCATAGGTAACAAATTTTTATTGACTTTTGTCTTTTTAGCCGATTAATTTATAGTCGTTGTGTTAATCTTGAATGTCGGTTGAAGTAAAATGAAACGCCGAGTATGAAAGGATTGTCAGATGTGCAAAACATGCGGATGCAGTTCAGGGAAGAAATCAAAAAAGAAGACCAAGAAAAAAGCCAAGGGCAAAAAGAAATAAATCCTGACGAGTTACTCTAAATTTTAGTAATGATGTTCGCCTGTTCCCTGCGCTCAAGCTTTTCTGAGCTTAATAATTCTGAGCGGGAAGGAGGAAATTTTCCCCCGCAAATAACGGATTCGCCTTAGCCCGGCCAGTGTTATTGTTTCAGGCAGAGTGTTGTTATCCCTCTTTCCAGTACCGCTGGACGATACCGTCTCTGACCTCAAATGCAACGGTGTGTTCGACATCTTTCTCGTCCCTGATAACAATTGGAGGCGGAAACATAACAAATTTATTGTCTTTCGTTCTGACACATTTGTACTTGAGTATCTCACTGCCGTCATCGTTTAGAATCTGTTCACTCGGTTCGCCGAAAGTCTCGACAACCCAGTCCCTTGTTGTCTGGCCGCACTCGATCTCCTTCAACGCCTGGTTTTCAACGCCGGTGTATTGCTCGTCCGTCTCACAGACTATACAGCCGACACCCAGGACCGCTACGGCCAACAACGCTACAAAAAGACCAAATTCATTACATTTTCGAAATTTCATTTTATGCTTCTCCTTATATCATTTCTTTCTGTAAATTCATGTACAAGGTCAAGTGTATCTTACTTTCCTATTACTATAGGCGTAAAAGCCGACAAAAGGTTACAAAAAAAATAAAATTTTTTTTACCGTGGCAAAGGTCATTTGCGAAAAATCAGGATAATAACCTCAACATCAGTTTCGCAGCGGCAAGTGTCACAAAGTACTGGAGTGTAACCGCAACAGCTCCGCCGGTCAGGACTATCGCTAAAAATATCGGTACGGTAAAGGTAAACGACAACCAGGGCGTTTCCATTCTGTAACCTATCATCTGGCCCGCCATGGCCCAGAGCGTTATCAGACAGCACATCAATACCATAACTGAGGCACTAAAGATAGCCGTCTTTTTGAAAAATCTGTTTCGGGCCTGTTCATTGGCTTGATCAAGCTGCATCTTTCGAGCTGCATAAAGACCGGCGGCAATTCCCAGTGTAAAACTGCCGATAGGCAAACCCATAAACATGCCGAGTGTGACAATCGAGTAAAACAGATAAAGAATGCCCAAAGTTACGCCGCTCATCTGGTAAGCATCCTTGATCCATTTTTTCATAAGAACGGTATCAAATGCTATTGCCGGGGCGAATGACCATAATACCCACGGGCCAAGGTTTTCTATGCCGAATAGAGCCGATGCGACGATTACTGTAACCAATAAGCAAAACAACACCGGTACAAAACCGAAATAAACAGCAAGCATGACACATTCAACGCCTCTGAACATATTAAATATATGGTTGCTTCGCATTTCGTACAAATCCCTGTATGTGCAGAATGACAAGAAAAATTATTATCGCAGTGACAAGCGTCAATAGTCAATGATTACTATGTCTTCCGGGATAGCGACGACGTCGCGGTGTTTGGGGCCGAGCAGCTTTTTGATTTCGGTGCTGTGCCTGCCGGCCAGGCTTTTAAGCTGGGCGCTACCGATGCTGGTGACGGCTTTGGCGTTCTCATTGAGCATTACAACGGCACCGGGTTCGAACGAACCTTTAACCGAAACAACGCCGCTCGGCAACAGGCTCTTGCGTGATCGGACGGCGCGCATTGCGCCATCGTCGATCAATATCGTACCGGCCGGGCCGCTGTTGAGAATCCATCTGGAACGATTCGAAAGCTTTCGTTTGGGCATAAAAATGGTACCGATTTCTTCACCGGCGATAATCCGGCCGATGACGTTTTTCAACCGGCCGTTTGCCATTCGACAGCCCGCATTAGAAGCGATTTTCGCCGCCTCAATCTTTGTTTTCATACCGCCCGTGCTGTGGCGGCTGCCTTTACCACCGGCATTGCTAACGATCTCATCGGTAATCTCGAAGACCGTGGAGATCGGCCTGACATCGGCGAATTTTTGCGGATTCTTATCATAAAGAGCATCGATATCACTGAGCATAATCAAAAGATCGGCGTCGATTTTGCTGGCAACCAGAGCGCTAAGCTTATCGTTGTCGCCGAAGGCCGTGCCGATTTCATCTGTGCTGACGCTGTCGTTCTCGTTGAGAATTGGTACGACGGCCAGTTTCAGCAACGTCTCGATCGAATGGCGAAGGTTCAAGTATGTTTTCCTGTTATTGAGCACCTCTGCGGTAAGCAGAACCTGTGCGACGGTCACCCCATAGCTTTGAAATGATTTGCGATACTCGGCCATGAGCAGAGGCTGGCCGATAGCCGCACAGGCTTGGCGCATCTTGATGTCTTTGGCCCTGTCGGCATCGAGCTGGCCGAGTCCCATCCCGATAGCACCGGAGCTGACAATAACGAACTGCCTGCCGGTCCTGAGCAAAGAATTCACCTGCCCTGCCACACGACGAACATAACCCGCATCCACACGGTCGTTCTTAGTCAGAATATTCGTGCCGATCTTTATGACTATTCGCTTCGCTTTATCAAAATTTCGCACAGTTTTTTCGTATCTTGTATTGCATATATCGTATTGCGTAAGCCAATGGTAAAACCAACGGCTAAATACTATTCACCAAATCTTAAGCTATAGCCATTCTTAATGCAATAGCCTTTGGTTTTGACAAAAAGAATCATTTGACAGATATATTGGATTATGGTGTAATTTGCGGCATAGGGAAATAAGCGTCGAAATAACGTGTGGCTTCTTTAACACAATTAGAGGTTTTATTATGCGGAAAGAAAAACAAATCCAGAATAGAAATGAAAAGATAGAATCACAATTACTCCAGATCAAGATATTGCTTCTAATTTTAATAGCTTTGTGTTTGTTAGGCTTCTTTGGTCTTTCAACAACCATGAATGAAATTGGTGACATATTTAAGGTTTTGTTCTGGCTCTTCATTTTTATGGTGTTGGTCTATCTGCTAGCCATGTTCATAGAAAAAATGACAATGCGTAAAATAATCAATAAAAAGCTACAACAGGTCGTAGATAAAGCCGAACCTAATAAAGAAAAAACAGAAAGCTAATTAAAGGAATGACAGGCTTTGGTCATTGAAATAATAATCTCTAATTCACTAATCCATTAATTCTCTAACTTCCTGTGTGAAAATTTTTTTGCATTCGGGCCGGAGTAGTCTGCGACGATTTGGCCGGTGCCGATTAGTTTCCATTTGTATATGACCAGGCCTTCGAGACCGACGGGGCCTCGGGCATGGATTTTGTTTGTGCTGATGCCAACTTCGGCGCCCAAGTTGTAGCGGAAACCGTCGCTGAAACGTGTGCTGCAATTGACAAAAACATTTGCCGAATCTACCAGGGCCATGAACCGCTCGGCTTTTGACCTGTCGGCGGTGACGATTGCATCGGTGTGTTTCGAGCCGTAACGGTTAATGTGCTCTATGGCGGCGTCCAGACCATCTACGATATTTATCGAGAGAATATAATCGAGATACTCGGTTGAGAAATCTTCTTCTGTTGCCGATTTGACATCGATGATTGAAGCTGTTTGCTCGCAGCCGCGAAGCTCGACGTTTTGTTGCTCCAGGGCTGCTTTTACTTTCGGCAGGAATTCTGCTGCGATCGCACTATCTACCAGCAGCGTCTCGGCGGCGTTGCAGACCGCTACGTATTGGCATTTGGAATCGACTGTAATGTTCACTGCCATATCGAGATCGGCGTCGGCGTCCACGTAAACATGGCAAATGCCGTCGGCGTGGCCGAGGACGGGGATGTTCGTATTGTCCATAATGTAGCAAACGAATTCGTTCGAGCCGCGGGGTATGACCAGATCGATGCATTCATCCAGCGCCAGCATCTGGGCGACATCCTGCCGGGTTTCTAAAAGCTGAATCCAGCCTTTGGGTATGCCTGCTTTTTCACTCGCCTCGGCGATTGTCCTGGCCAGGATACGATTAGTATTGGCCGCTTCACTGCCGCCTTTTAGCAGGACGGCGTTGCCGCTTTTCAGGCAGAGCGTCGAAATCTGCACGAGGGCATCCGGGCGAGATTCGAAAACAACTCCGATAACGCCTATGGGGCAACTGACTTTGTAAAGCTCCAGGCCGGCGTCAAGTTCGGTTGCGGCTAATGTTTTGCCCACGGGATCGTCGAGTTTGACCAGGCTTTCGATGCCGGCAATGGTCTGAGTAATTTTGCCTTCAGCAAACTTCAGCCGCTTCAGCAAAGGGCCGGCAAGATTATTCTTCTGGGCAGCGGATATATCTTCGGCATTTGCTGCGATGATTTCGGCGCTGTGCTGATTCAAAGCCTTTGCGATTTCTGCCAAAGCGTTGTTTTTTATGTCGGTATTTACTGCCGCGAGCCTGATCGAGGCCGATTTGGCTGCCGCTGCGATTTCAGTAATATTCATTCCCAAATTCCTGTTGACTAATTTCTTTTGACGAATTAATATAAGATTGTAAATAATATATATCGGCTAATCAATAACGAATAATAAGCGGGCGTAGCATAGTGGTAATGCATCGGCCTTCCAAGCCGACTAGGTGGGTTCGATTCCCATCGCCCGCTTTTTCTGCTAATGCCTGAGCGAGGAATTTCGATAAATCCCTTTTTATCTATTCGAAAATCGAGGTATCCAGATCACGTATGAAATTCCAGAACGCCACTTCGGCACTTGTTGCCGGCTGCACAGTCTGCCGGCCGAAGTAAATATTCTGGATTATTTCCAGGCCGCGTATCTTTACGATACTCACATTGTCCCGGCAAATCTTACGCACAATCATGTGTGAGATGAAGCCTACCCCCAGACCCTGCTGAACAGCCAGGGCTATTGCTTCTGATGTGCCCATCTCCATAAATACATTTAGCTTTGCAATATCGATCCCAAGTTCCGCCAGGGCGCTTTTAACGCCCCTGTATGTACCGGAGCCTAGTTCACGCGTAATGAAACGCTCTTTATACAACTGTTCCGGCTCAATCTGGCCTTGCTTTGTCCATGCATGTCCGTTCGGGACGATTAACACCAAAGGCTCCCGCAGATATAGTTGAATTTCAGTCGTACCCTGATTCATATCGCCAATATTCGTAAAGGCAAAATGAATATCACCTCCTGCAAGCTGAGTCAGCGTTTGGTCTTGCGGCAAAACCTTGCATGTGAAACGTACTAACGGATATACCTCATTAAACTTAGATAGCAAAATGGGCAGGACATATTTGCCGGGAGCCGTATTGCAGCCAACAATTAAATGGCCGTGAACTTCTTTCTTCATCAGCTCCATTTGCTCGGCGGCACGAATCGAACCTTCGACAATCTCACGCGCCATCGGAAGCAGCAGATTACCTGCGTCTGTGAGCTTAATAGTGCGGGCCTTTCGCTTAAACAGCTCAACCTCTAACTGGCTCTCAAGAGTCTTGATAATCTGGCTAACACTTGACTGTGTCAGGTGTAGGCGCTTTGCAGTAATCGTAAAATTAAGCGTCTCCGCTGCTGTAATGAACACATTTAATTGATGAATATTTAGCATAAATCCTATTATATCAGAAACACTTTAAATTGTCCATATTTCCTGATTAAATCTCATTGTTTTTAATAAGATTTTCTAATGAAATTCCATTAGAATAAATCATTAACATTATTTGGGCAAATACTTGATTTTGCCTTAAAAAAAGTTATAATTAAATTTAGTCTTGTTTAATATTAGTGGTATTATTGAACCTTAATTTGGAGAAAGTTGCGATGAAAATAGTAAGAATTTGGAAAGGCAATCCGAATACATTCGCTATTCTGATGCTGCTGGGGTTGATTTTTGCAGCAACTAACATAGCTGCCGCTCAGGTTAATCACTCAATTTTCGCACCATTGAAGAAGGATTTTCAAACTGCATCGGAAGTTACGGAAGCCTGCTTGGTTTGCCACCCTGATACCGCGAATCAGGTAATGCAAACTACCCACTGGACCTGGGAGTACGTTACTCAAGACGGTCAGCAATTGGGCAAGAATAACGTCATTAATAACTACTGTGTAGCGATTTCCTCTAATGAGCCACGCTGCACAAGCTGTCATGTAGGTTATGGCTACAAGAATACTGAAACGTTTGCCCAGATGGGTGAAACAGCGGTTGACTGTCTAGTTTGCCATGACCAATCCGGCACTTATATGAAGTTTCCTGCCGGTGCAGGCGACCCTACTTATGTTGAGACGGTCTTTCCCGCCGGTCCTGGTGAGCCTTACGGCAAGCTCTGGACGCCGGTAGATCTGAGAGCAGCCGCCCAAAGTGTTGGCATGCCCACTCGAAAGAACTGCGGCACGTGTCATTTTAACGGCGGGGGTGGTGCTAATGTAAAGCATGGTGATTTGGATGTCTCCATGTACGATCCGAATTCTGCTGTAGATGTACACATGGCTTCCGAAGGTGCGAACTTTACCTGCCAGAGTTGTCATACAACCGTCCAACACAAGATTGCCGGCAGCCGTTATGAAATGGACTTTCACGGAGCTACCGGATTGCAGAGCTGTACAACCTGTCACGCCGACCATCAACATGCTCTGAATATAATCGACCAGCATACTGATCGAGTCGCCTGTCAGACCTGCCATATCCCAGTCTATGCCAAAGAGCAATATGTAAAGACATGGTGGGACTGGAGCACCGCCGGCGAACTGAAAGACGGCGAGGGTGAATTCGAAGGACGGAAGGTATGGATTGTACGAAAAGATGAAAACGGCAACAAGATTTATATGTCCAACAAAGGCAGTTTCGAATGGGGCAAGATGCTGAGACCTGATTATGTGTGGTTTAACGGCAACACTACATATATCACCCTTGACGACACATTTGATCCTAACAGTGTTGTGGCCATCAATACAATGAATGGCGATATCAATGATCTGAACGCAGTGATTTTCCCCACCCATAAGATCGGTGGTATGCAGCCTTACGATGCAGTCACCAATTCTCTGGTGGTTCCGAATCTGTTCCCCACAAATCCGGAAACTGCTTACTGGAAGAACTGGGACTGGGGCAAGGCTATCGCCGGAGGCCAAGCCTCGGTCGGTCGTGATTTCAGCGGCGAATACGGTTTTGTACAGACCGAAATGCGCTGGCCGCTGACCCACCAGGTATCACCTGCTGATAAGGCACTTAGTTGTGTGTCCTGTCACAGCCCGAACGGTGTTCTTGATTTCGCAGCCCTTGGCTACTCTGAAGAACGCGCAGAAATGTTGACCACCTTTTTAGGATGCACCGAATAAACCGGCCTATAAGATTTTGATGGCAATCAGGTAAGTATCTTTCTAGGGCCTGTATCGAGTCGTATGGTGCAGGCCCTATTCTTTTGCGCCGATTAAATATCGCTATTCCCTTTTATATTGCGGTAATTGTATCAGCTTTTTATAATCAAATTGCACATAATTGTGCTCCTGTACATTTGTTGTTTTTTATGTCTCGCATATAGTAATTTGTAGCGAGGGATACCAATGAGCGATGCAAGCGAGAAGGCCTACAAGGAAACAGAGGAAAACAAATCTATTCCTACAGAAAGCTTTGCTGATATTGGAGGTCCCGGCGACCAGATTGGTTCTTATAAGCTGCTCAGTGTCCTTGGTGAGGGTGGTTTTGCCGTGGTTTACCTTGCAGAACAGCAGGGGCAGGTCAAACGCCGAGTAGCTCTTAAGGTCATCAAGCCCGGGATGGATACAAAGCAGGTTATCGCCCGCTTCGAGGCCGAGCGTCAGGCATTGGCCCTGCTCAAGCACCCGAATATCGCCCAGGTCTATGATGCAGGAATGACACCTTTAGGCAGACCTTATTTTGTAATGGAGCATGTCAAGGGCCTTTCCCTTACCCAGCACTGCGATCAGGAAAAGCTTGGTATAGAAGAACGCCTCAGGCTTTTTCTGCAGGTATGCGAAGCTGTTCAACATGCCCACCAGAAAGCCATCATCCACCGAGATATTAAACCATCCAATATTCTTGTGGCTATTGAAGGTAATAAAGCAGTGCCGAAGATTATCGACTTCGGTGTGGCCAAGGCCCTCAGCCAGCCATTGACCGAAAGGACGCTATATACCGAACAGGGCCAGTTTGTCGGAACGCCCGAGTATATGAGCCCCGAGCAGGCCCAGACGACGGCACAGGACATTGACACCCGTTCGGATATATACTCGCTCGGTGTTGTGCTCTATGAGCTACTTATAGGTGCGCTGCCATTTGATCCGGAAGAACTTCGTAAAGGGGGAATTGACCATATCCGGCAGGTTATCTGTGAAACCGAGCCGAGAACGCCAAGTACTCGACTAACGACTCTTGGTGAAGAAGCGACAAAGATCGCCCAGAGACGCCGTACCGAGGTAGCAGGATTAGCTAAACGGTTGCACAGTGAACTCGAATGGATTCCTCTTATGGCGATGCGCAAGGAACGTACTCGTCGCTATCGCTCAGCTTCGGAACTTGCTGACGATATTCAGAACTACTTAAAAGGCGTTCCGTTGATTGCCGGGCCGGAATCAACAACTTACCTGATCAAAAAGTTTGTGAAGCGAAAACGAGCTTTAGTGACTGGGATAGTTGCAGTACTGGTTGTGCTTATTGCAGGCGTGGTTGGCATTGTAGTATTTGCCATCAAGGCGGAGCGGCAGCGTGTCGAAGCTCAGACGATCTCTAACTTCCTCAGATACGATGTTCTCAATGCGGCGGGCAAGGTCAAGGGTCGAGACGCTACAGCCATCGACCTCATCGGCGCCGCGGAAGAAAAGCTTAATGAAGGAGGATTTCAGGACCAACCACTCGTCGAGGCAGAGATCCGTAACACGCTCTGTTTGACGTATTTCGTCCTTGGAAACTTCGAGGCAGCAGCACAACACCAGAAGCGTGCGTATGATATCTATCTGGAGCAACTCGGCGAGGAACATGAGCGTACAAGGGGCGCGACGAATTGGCTTGCAGTGTGTTACTATCACGGCGGCAAATACCGACAAGCCGAACCACTGTATGTAAAACGAATTCAGTATGCAACTCGGGAAAAGTCGCCAGTTGTTGAAAATCGTCTGCATTTTGTCAAGGCCAATCTTTCAGTGGTTTATGAGGGATTAGGCCGATATAAAGAAGCGGAACAGTTGTTACGTACTGCGTTGGAGACTAGAAAGTTGGACTCTGAGTCAGAAGAGTCAGAAGGATGGGCTCAATATGGACATCATTTAGGTGACATATACAGAAAGCAGGGAAGGTACGACGATGCAGAAGCGGCATACCTAAAGGGTTTGAAGGCCAAGGGCATTCGCCTGATACCGGCCGGTAACACTGTCCGGACACTTAATGGTCTTGGCCAGCTCCATATGGCTCAAGGTCATTATAGCGAGGCTGAGGATTTCTTCAAACAAGGAATAGAGATCGGTAACAACCAGCTTCCCGGCAAGGGACACCCCTGGACTCTCCGAAACGTCAACGGTCTTGCTGTTCTTCGTACCAAGCAGAAGCAATATAAGGAAGCAGAACGTTTGTTTCAAGAAGCATTAGAAGGCAGAATACTTAAATTGGGTGAAGATCATCCAGAGACGCTTGAATCCAAGAATGATTTGGCCATACTCTACAAAGAGCAAGGTGATAACAATAAAGCAGGACCACTACTTATTGAAGCCATCGAAGGCCGTTGCCTCAAACTCGGTGATACTCATCCGCACACATTAGAGTCGATGAATAATCTAATCGCCCTCTATGAAGTCTGGAAAAAGCCGGAACAAGCCGAAAAGTGGCGAGCAAAGTTACCCGAAACGGAAATTGTCGAATAGAGATTCGCTTTCGTTCTGGAATGTTTATTCCGTCAAGAGAGATTGAATGTTCCGGCGAAAAGCAATTAACTCTTTTTCCTGCTTTTTGCTGAAAGAGCCAAGCTTCTGGGCGTAAACATCGATCCATGTGGCCAATCGCTCGAAGCTGTCATCATCTAAATGTACACCCTCGTGCCCATCCGGCTGTGCTAAAAGAGCAAAAAGTTTGCTCTGCATTGAGGGGGATTGTCCCACTATAGAGACATCCTTTTCAAAAGCGAGTTTCTCCAGGTCTTTTTCCGCGAATGAAATCAGGCTTCGATAGGAATTTTCCTTTGTCAGGTCGAATTGTGCCGCGAGTTTGTCATTGCTGCCCGGACTGTGGCAAGATACACATGATTTATCCAATACAGGTTGCACTAAAGTATCGAAACGCAGGGGCCATGAACCTTGTGGCCCGGGCGTAAGCCTTGAAGGCTCGCGATAAGCAGCGGCCGGACGCCCTGCTATGCCGGGGGCCAGTTCCCGCGACTCGTGACAACCGATACAGGAAAGCGTCTGGCCGGGCTGGACGTAGGTAAGGCTACGCATCGTCTGCAGGGCCAGGCCCTTTTTATCCAGCGCCTGAAAGAATACAGGCACGCCGGACGGCACGAAAAAGTAGGCTGAGCCATCCTCTTCGACAGGAACGGTTCCCAGCACAAATTTACCGGGATCTTCCTTCGAAACACCAAGACTGGGCGAGTCCATGTGGGGCTGTGTTTTCGGGGGTACGCCTACAATTCTCAGGCTTTTAATTGTGCCTCGCTTAATCCCTGTAAGACCTTTATATATATCCTGGATGAGAAAGCATCCCTCCTGTGGGCCATCCCAATCGCTTTGATTTGGCTGGGCCGGCGCTTTCTTTCTCGGGCGTACGGGAATCGGATTCATACTGGAGATATTGCTGTCTCTGTAAATCAGCTCAAGGTTGCCGAATGCATCGCACAGGTACAGACCCATCGCATTTACCGGATTGCGGTCGTCGGTTACTTGTCCGCTGCCATGATGTGGCGGGAGCCGCCTGTCGCTCCAAGCCGTCAGATAATGGTTTTCCGAAAGTGGATACGGATTGGCATAGTACGATTCGGACCAACCCTCTGATTCGGGAAAACATACTTCAGGTGTGAGACGGATCAACGGTTGGGCCTGCTCGGTTCCAGAGGTGCGGTCAAGCAGCGCAATCGAGCCGCCTGTGATCGAATGGTGAGAAGAAGCGGTGAAGATAAGCTTACTTGAATTCGGAATCGATCGGGCCTCAAAAATGCATTGTGGCTTGGTGGTATAATTGCCGTAGACGAGCTGCGGATTCGTTCCATCCTGGTTCGTCGACCAAAGGCTCATGAAATGACCATTGAACCGGTCGATGTAGTCCCATCTTGCATAGAGAATGCGACCATCATCAGCCACCATCGGTGTCCACTCGAAGTTTTCGAAAGCCGATATCGGGCGCAGATTCCCACCATCTGAGTCCATTACATGAAGGGTATAGACCGCACATGGGCGTTTGTTGTCGCCCCCACAGCGAACGTAGCTATCAGGAAGTGTGACCTGCTGTGTGGCGGCGGTGTTTGCCTTGTTGCATTGAACAAACTGGCCTTTTCGTGTTGACAGAAATACAATTTCACCACTTGGCAGGTATCGGGCGTCGAAGTCGTCGTAACGGCCGCGAGTCAACTGCCTTGTCCCGGTGCCGTCGATGCTCATTTCATAAATCTGGTAGAAAGCGTCTTCGGGCAGCATTTTTTTGTCAACTTTTTCCATACCGGCCACATGTGGATAATATTTGCAATATGCAAATAGGATTTTCCTGCCGTCATAGGAAAGATCCGGACGCAGGAAGCTCCCTTCAGGCCAAGCTTCGGTCAGACATTGCAGATGTGGATTGTCACTCTTGAAACCATGCAGAAGAAACAATCCGCCGCCAGGACGTGACCACCAGCCATAGTATTGGTCCGACATATGGGGCAGCGTACCGGGCGCTCGTTTGACAAATAAAATCGTATCAAAGTCGAGCAGGGGATTCGAAAACATCATTCTGCGAACTACCCAACGGGCCTGAAGATAAATGTCTCGGCAAAACTCTTCGGAAGCCTCGTCAGGCAGTTGTATGCTGTGTTTGTTCAATTTGTTGAGCGTTCCTATTTGATCATCGACATTTAATCCCAGATGCGTCAGGTTTTCCGCCAGTTTCATGCCACGGGCGACAATTTGTGTAATGTCATATTCGACGTTGCCGTAGCGCACCTGCTCCTGACGAAGCCAATCGGCCTTTATCTGCCCGGACGTTATCTCAGCAGCTTGCAAGATAGGGCCGGCAATCAGTACCACAAATAAGACCACTAAAGGCCTTTTTTTACGACATAACCTTTTCATGCTCTATGATATTTTACCTGTAAAGCCTGTACCGGGCAAGCTTTGTCGATAAAGCTAAATGAGAATTAACACTACTTAATAAAATTCTAAGCCGGTACTGCAAAAAATTAACTTAACTGAAACAAGTTCTCCTGCCACAAGTCCTATAATACCAGGATTTGGGCTAAATGCTAAAAAATCTTCTATTTACGGGCGGCAAATTATTTCTTTTCTTATTGACATATACTTTTCAATTTGTTATTTTCAAGTTAAATAGGAGTAGTGGTGGAAAGCCCGCAGGAAGTAAGTCAGAGCTTTCCCTTTTCTCATAAGTCGTATGTACTTAGTGAGGTTGTGAATGTAGCTGCAACTGAAAAAAGGAGTAGCGAGATGATGAAACAGGTAGTAATTGTTACATGTTTGATAGCTTTGGTTTTTCCATTTACCCTAACGGGCTGCTGCAGAGTTGAGATGGCAGAGCTTCGAGAGGAATTAGAATTAGCCAAAGCTGAAAGAAACGCTCTGGAAGCAAAATTAGAGAATGCCATGAAGGCTCAGGCCCAGCCCCGGAAGCCCCAGGGGCAGGTCATGGAATTTGCCGGCTCACTCAGCGAGTTTCAAAAACAGATCGACGCATTTGTCAGCTTTCGCGAAGAGCTGCAAAGGCGGGAGGATGAGCTTGCCAGATTGCGCCAATCGGCCCTTGAAGAGGCAAAAACTGCCCAGGAACGAATGGATCAGCTTGGAGATAAGTTGCAGGCTGAGACGGAAAGGGTCATTCTGCTTCAGGATCAGCTAAAAGAGGCCCAATCAGCAATCATAGAACTCCAGGATAAGCTCATGGAGTGACAAGTCCGGCAGGGAGTCTTGTCATTAAAAATGTGAACATGGCAACAGTTGTGAGCACGGCTGTTTATATAGCCCTTTTGGAGTTCTGTTCGCTTGCCGTTCATAAACATCAGTAAATTTTGCACACCTTCGGCGGCGAGGATCCGCGTGATAGCACATAGACGGCTCAATTCGGAAAATTTTTCTTGACGAGAAGGCCGTTAATCTGGTATAAGTAAAATTGTAGGCATCTATGACGTTTCATCCTTGCAAAAGGCAACATTTATGGTTTTTATCAATTTTTACTCTTCAATTGACAGTTAACATTGGGCTTTTGAAGATAAGGAGGCGGTATCGAATCTAAATCCTTAGTCAAGGCAGTAATCTTAATATGTCTATCACAAATAACGAGTGCTTTGGTGTGTGACTAAAGCATGGTTATTGTAGCTCTTTTTGAAGGAGGATTATTATGTCCAAAAAATTGACTTTCCTGATTTGTTTTTGTTTTGTGCTGGGGCTGGCCTTAACAAGTGCTGTTAAGGCAGATCTCGTCGGCTGGTGGAGGCTCGACGAGACCTCCGGCAACACAGCCGCCGACTCAAGTGGCGGCGGAAATGACGGCACCTTAGTTGGAACACCTGAATGGACCAGAGATGGCAAGATAAATGGTGCGCTTGAGTGTGACGGCGGCGATTATGTAGAAGTGGCCGGAGTTGCTGATATAAATCCCGAGTCCATTACTTTAATGACATGGGTGAATTTCAGCGAAGTTGATTCCGCTGTGATGGAACGACAGGATTACCTCTCCAGAGGCGATGATTACGCATTCTCACTTCACGAGTGGAACGCCAATGGGATGATTCACGGTGTAGTCACAAGCGCAGGAGGCTGGACAGTAGTCGGAGGTAATACGGTTGTAGAAGCCGATATATGGTACCACACTGCATTGACTTATGACGCTGATACGGATCAACTCATCCTCTATCTCGATGGAGAAGTCGACGGAGAGTTGACTCTTACAACCGGGCTGGAACACAGACTCGGAGGTCCTTTGACTATCGGCACCTACAGCGGTCGCGATCTCCTTGGTAAAATCGATGAGGTTAAGATATTCGACGAAGCTCTATCGCAGGATGAAATTATGTCTGAGATGGGAGGAGGAGGATTTCCTTACGCTTACTATCCAAGCCCGGAAGATGGTTCTTTCCATCCGGCTACTTGGGTGACACTCTCGTGGAAGCCGGGAGATTTCACAGTCTCTCACGATGTTTACATGGGAGATAATTTCGACGAGGTAAATAATGGCACAGGTGATACGTTCCGAGATACTTTGCCCCTGGGTACAGAGTTTTACATCGCCGGCTTTATGGGATATCCATACCCAGATGGCCTTGTTAACGGTACGACCTACTATTGGCGAATAGATGAGGTTAACGAAGCCGATCCAAATAGTCCGTGGAAAGGTCCTGTCTGGAGCTTCACAGTTCCACCCAAGACCGCCTATTTGCCTAATCCGGTTGATAATGCCGAGTTCGTCGATCTGGACGTAACTCTCGGCTGGACGGCAGGTTACGGTGCGAAATTGCACTTTATAGTCTTCGACGAAGATTATGATGATGTGAACGACGCTGTACAGGGTACTCCGAACGGATCTACGAGTTACCGTCCCGGCCCACTTCAATTAGCTAAGACTTATTACTGGCGTGTTGATGAATCCGATGGCGTTGAAACTCATAAAGGAGATGTCTGGAGCTTCACTACAATCGGCGCTGTAAGCGGCCCGAACCCGGTAGACGGTGCTGTAGATGTAAAACCCTCAGTGATTTTGGAATGGGTTGCAGGGGCAGTTGCTGCTTCACACGATGTGTACTTCGGCACTGACGCCGACACCGTGGCCAATGCCACGACCGCCTCACCTGAATATAAGGGACCAAAGGCTCTTGGCGATGAGAGCTACGATCCAGGCAAGCTTGCATTAAATACGACATACTTCTGGCGGATCGATGAGGTAAATGACGCCAATCCTGATAGTCCATGGAAGGGTAATGTCTGGAGCTTTACTACGGGCGATTATTTCGTCATAGATGATTTCGAGGATTATAATTCCGGCGATAACCAGATATGGTATGCATGGCATGATGGGCTTGGTGCTGGCGCGCCCGGTTCGCCTGATTACCTCCCCGGCAATGGGACAGGCTCAGCGGTAGGAGATGAAACCACACCTTCTTATACTGAAGAGACTATTGTTCACGGCGGAAACCAGTCTATGCCTGTTTCCTTCGACAATGACAAGCAGGGCTACGCCAAGTATTCGGAAGTGGAATATACAGTAACTGATCAGCGAGACTGGACCGCCGAAGGCGTTGTGAATTTGTCGCTGTGGTTCAGAGGCAATCCTGCATCCGTCGGAAGCTTTGCTGAAGGGCCAATCGGGACTTACACGATGACCGGCTCCGGCACAGATATCTGGGATGTCGGGCCTTCAGGAGGGCCATACCATGACGAGTTCCACTATGCTTACAAGATGCTTTCCGGTACCGGCTCTATACAAGCAAAAGTCGAGAGCGTCGATAACACCAATAACTGGGCCAAGGCCGGCGTGATGATTCGTGAGACACTCGAAGGCGGTTCCAAGCACGCGATGATGATTGTAAGTGCTGCTTCAGGTGTGTCCTTCCAGCGACGCCCCGAAACAGGCGGCGCCAGTGCGGCCGACACGACCGCCGATCTCGCTGCTCCTTACTGGGTGAAGCTCGAGCGTGATCTAAGGTGGGCTTGTCGGAACCAATTCAGATGGCTACAAACGTCTATATCGGTTTGGCAGTTACCAGTCATGATGCGGCTCTGACCTGCCAGGGAGTATTCAGCAATGTCACGACTACCGGCAACGTCACCGGACAGTGGGCGAACCAGGATATCGGTATAGAAAGCAACGATGCAGAGCAGCTTTATGTGGCGGTCTCGAATACTGCCGGAGCGCCGGCTGTAATAACCCGCTTCACAGATTGATCAGTGGACCGAATGGGTTATCTCCCTGCAGGATTTGGCTAATCAGGGTATAACTCTGACCGATGTTGACAAAATAGCAATTGGCCTTGGTACCCAGGGTAACATGACAGTCCCCGGAGGTAAAGGCAAGATGTACATCGATGATATTAGACTGCTTCAGCCCGCCCCGGAACCAACGCCATAAGCTGGATCTAATCGCGAATTAAGATTAGACATAGCAGATTTTTAGGGCTTGTGTCGGTTAAATCGATACAGGCCCTTTTCTTGTGCACTCCGTATATCCAATGACTTGAATATTTATCTTGACGAGAAGATAGGCAATTTGATATAAAGGAAAAAGGTGGATTCTGGATTCTGTAGCTAAAACTGGTCTCTACTGAGTTCGGACTAATTAACACGCAACCTTGGATCGTATCTTAATCTGACTTTAAGGAGGGTTACTATGTGTAAAAGAGCAACTTTCTTATGTTCATTAGTTTTCGTGCTGGGCCTGGTCAGCAACTCCGCCTGCCAGACCGGCCAAATCCTGATTGAGTGGTGGACAGATATCGGTAGCATCGATATAACCACCCTATTAAACCATCCAGATTATCCGGATAATCCGCACGGAAGCGACTACCTGACTACATTCGAATTTGTACAAGGCAGTATACCCGATCTCGTTGACGAATATGGAGCCCGGATTCGTGGTTACTTCCATCCACCGGAAACCGGCGAATATACTTTCTGGATTATCAGTGACGATGAGGGGCAACTTATTTTGAGCCCAGAGGGCAGCTCGAGTCACGCTGTTGTGATCGCAAGGACAATTCGTTCTGCTCCGTTGGAGAACTGGACAAGATATGCCGGGCAGCAGTCAATGCCTATCACTCTGGAAGCCGGCAGGAAGTACTATATCGAGGCGATTTATAAGGAAAACACCGGCGGTGACCGCTTGCGGGTAGCATACGGCCCCGAAGGTGCCCAGGTGATAATTCCCGGTTCGGAATTATCACCGTATGACCCGGGTATCGCCACGAATCCCAGCCCGGTCGATGGCGGCCGATCTGAGCAGGACAGGATAGGTCTTGGCTGGTTGACGGGCCCTTCCGCCGTTCAGCATGATGTGTATTTCGGTGAAAGTTATGCAGATGTAGATGCCGGCGTGGCCGGAACGGCCAAGGGTCGTGTGACCGATACGTTTTATTTCGCTACAGGTCTAACCCTGGGCAAGACTTACTACTGGCGGATCGATGAGATCGATGCCGATGGTACGACACATACGGGCGAGGTTTGGAGCTTTACGGTCGATCCCACAACCGCCCACAGTCCCGTGCCGGCCGATAGTGCCAGATGGGTTGATACAGATGTCGAGCTTAGCTGGGGTGCAGGTCAAGGTGCATTTTTCCACCGTGTGTATTTCGGCGACAACCAGAACGATGTAGCTACTGGCACGCCTAACACGGACAAAGGTCAGCAGGGATCAACAACATTCAATCCCGGTACTCTTGCTGAGGATACAACATATTATTGGCGGGTCGATGAGAATGATGGTGTTACTGTTCACGAAGGTGACGTCTGGCGATTCAGAACAATACCGACCATGCCAATATACGACCCCAACCTTGTCGGCTGGTGGAAGTTCGAAGATGAAGGTACCGGTACTATCATTGACTATTCCGGCTACGGCCATCACGGGACCATCCACGGCAATCCGATGTGGGTACATGGCCCCGATGGTAAGGCAATGGAATTCTTTGACGAAACCGAGGATGAATACATAACGATGGACGGCTACATGGGCGTTCTCGGCTCACACGCTTTCAGCATAACTGCATGGATAAGAACCCGCGACGGTGGTGAAATCGTCGGCTGGGGCAATCCAACAAACGGTCAAAGGGTAGAATTACGCACGAACACCGACGACAGAGTGCAATGTGAGAATGGAGGAGGTGAACGTTTTGTCCAGAGCAACAGTCAAGTGGACGATGACGAATGGCATCATATCGCCGTAACTGTAATAGATGGTGCCACACCTACATATCCGGGCGAAGCTACACTTTACATCGACGGCCAGGATGACACAATGGAATCTGAAAACACAACTCCGTTCAATATCGTCGCTGCGCATCCTGTCACAATAGCTAAGCGTTATAATACCTCTGGTCGATGGTTATGGGGAGCGATCGACGATGTTCGCATCTATGATAAGGTACTAACACCGGAGGAGATTCAACAGATTATGCTCAGGCCCGATCCCAGATCAGCCTGGGAACCAAGTCCGGCTGATGGCTCACTAACCGACGTAGAACGTGCGGTGCCGCTTAGCTGGTCGCCGGGAGATTTTGCAGCTAAGCACGATGTATATTTCGGCACCGATGATTTTGCCGTAGCAGACGCCGACACCTCCGATACAACCGGTATATATCAAGGCCGACAGGATCTCGGCAATGAAAGTTATAATCCCACCGAAGCTCTCGAATACGATCAGACTTACTTCTGGCGAATCGACCAATATAATACGGACGGAACGCTCAGCAGAGGCAGAGTATGGAGCTTTATGGTTGGTAACTTTCTAATTCTGGATGATTTCGAAGCCTACGACACCGGAGAAAACCAGATATGGTATGCATGGAAGGACGGGCTTGGCTATGGCCAGTCTGATGCTCCGCCGTTTTACGTCGGAAACGGCACAGGCGCCGCTGTGGGTGACGAAACAACAGATTCATTTGCCGAAGAGACTATCGTTCACGGAGGCGGCAAGTCGATACCGTTTTTCTATGACAACAATAAACAGGGCTACCTAAATTATTCGGAATCGGCACTTACCTTGAGCCCGTCGCGGGATTGGACCAGGAAAGATGTTAAAGCATTATCGCTGTGGTTCAGAGGTTATTTAGAATCAGCCAGCAGCTTTATAGAAGAACCACCGGGCACTTTAACGGTAACCGCCCGTTCCGGAGACGTATTTGGCCAGAGCGACCAATTTAATTACGTCTTCAAGCAGCTCTCCGGCCCCGGCTCAATCACAGCAAAGGTCGTAAGCACCACTAATACATCCGCCAGTGCCAAAGTCGGCGTGATGATTCGAGAGACGCTCGAGCCGGATTCCAAACACGCATTCACGTTCATGAGACCGGACGGCGGAGTCAGATTCAACCGTCGACAGGAAACAGGCCAAATCACTATGAATTCCGTTGAAAACGACCTCACGTTCCCCCATTGGGTGAAACTTGAGCGGGACATGTCCGGCCTGTTTACAGCCTCTCATTCGGCAGACGGGGTCAACTGGGTGCCCGTGAATGACCTCAATATGGGTTCAAGTGATACCGTCCAGATGAATACTTTAGTTTATATTGGCCTGGCGGTATCAAGCAACAATATGAGCGCGATTAACGAGACCGTATTTTCCAACATCAGCACTACCGGTTCGGTCACAGGTGTATGGCAATCGCAGGATGTTGGTATACCCAGCAATGACCCTGAGCCACTGTACGTGGCCGTAGCCAATAACACCGGCACGCCGGCAGTCGTTAACCACGATGATCCCAATGCAGCAAGATTAGATGTCTGGACGGAGTGGAACATTGACCTGAAAGAATTTGCCGATCAGGGCATCGACCTGACCGACGTCAACAGCATTGCCATTGGTCTGGGTGACAGGAATAATCCTCAACCCGGCGGCTCGGGCAAAATGTACTTCGACGATATCAGGCTTTATGTACCCAGATGTGTTCCGGAACTCGTCAAACCAGCAGGTGATTTCAGCAACAACTGCATCGTCGATATAGAGGACCTTGAGATATTAGCGGAAAACTGGCTCCTAAGCGATTACGATGTTATGGCGGAACCTGTGAGCGACGCCAATCTCGTGCTGCACTATGAGTTCGAGGGCAACGCCAATGACAGCTCCGGTAACGGCAACCACGGCGAGCCGAATGGCGTAACATTCGTCGGCGGCAATACCGGACAGGCAATTGAACTGGATGGCGTCGATGATTATGTAGCCATTCGAAACTTCAATTACACAAGTACCGGCCATTCTCAGGTTAGCGTTTGTACCTGGATTCGCACAATCAATCCCTTCAACCAGGCAATTGTTTCATTTGACCGCAACGAATACTGGCGGCTTGAAATTAACGGCGAAGGGGCTGAGGACGGCCAGGTAGGCTGGTGCGTTATGACTAATAGCGGACAGGCTGATTTCGGCAGTCGCACTCGCGTTGATGATGGGCAATGGCACCATGTCACGGGAGTCTTTGATAATGGTGCTATGATGGTATTTATCGACGGCATACTGGACAATTCTACTACTGCAGGAAGCACTTTTGGAATTGGAAATACTCGCTATGGCTTCGTGGGTACGCGTTCAGAGGCAGATATTTTTGACGGTGCACAAAACAGCCCTGCATGGCCTTTTGCAGGAAGCCTGGACGATATCCGCATCTATGAGCGTGCCCTTTTGCAGGCTGAGATAGCGAATCTTACTGGCCTGCCGGCTGGGGAAATCTTGCATCAGCCGTTACAGGGACTCTTGTCCGTGGATGAAAATGTTGATCTCCATGATGATGAAAAGATCGACTTTAAGGATTTTGCCGTCTTAGCGGATACATGGCTCGATGAGCAACTATGGCCGGCGCAGTAACAGCGTTGGAAAAAGTTCAATTATTGGGGGCCTGTGCCGATTGATTCGGTAGGGGCCCTCTTTAAATTTTAAAAGCTCGTCGACATGGTATTTGACGCCTGAACAAGCCTCCAATATAATAATGTACAAATTGTAGATTAGAGCGATAGGAATCGCTTGTACTTATTGATGGAACAGATATGTTAACAAACGCTACTATAGCCGATATTTTACGGCCATCCGAAAAAAGGATTGCCAGCTTTTATGATATTACTTTGATTATTGGCGGCTCATTGGTGATAGGGCTTTGTGCCCACGTTAAAGTATTTCTGCCTTTTAGACCCGTTCCAGTGACGGGTCAGACTTTTGCCGTGCTGATGATCGGAGCACTGTTAGGTGCCCGCCGGGGCTGTCTGGCTGTGATTGCCTACATTATCGAAGGTGCTGCAGGCCTGCCTGTCTTTGCAGTTGGAGCTGGTCCTGCATCGCTATTTGGACCAACCGGCGGATATTTGTTCGGTTTTATTCCCGCCGTTTACATCACAGGACGATTGGCTGAAAAAGGATGGGATAGGCGAATCGGAACAACTATTTTAGCAATGGTTTTCGGAAATCTGGTTATCTATACGTTCGGATTGTTCTGGCTTTGTTGTCTGACCGGCTTCAATACGATAGTGCTGTCCATGGGCCTGTATCCGTTTATCGTCGGAGACCTGGTGAAAATAGTATTAGCCGCAATACTTTTACCATCCGGCTGGAAACTGCTTAGTTACAGCAGACTTACCGGTCAGGGACAATAAAGAAGCTTCTTCGACGTCACATACTTTTCCACTTTCTTTCGTGAAAGCAGTGCAGGTCTTAGTTCGCCTTGCTTGTGCTATGCTACCATGTATTTGCCGTAATCCGCTCTAACGTATTGCCTAAGACAGCGGTTCATCTTTCAAGGAGAACAACTTACAATCAAGAAAACCATCAACGAAAACGCAATAGAAATGCGTAAGTGTTTGAATGCAATTGCTATCCCCTTATCAAGTATCCATAATATTGACTGATACGGAAACTTGGTATCATTTCGGCGTTTTGTCAACCCGCATTTTCAGGGTAGTTGAGTACCTTATGGCTTTTGTACGACAAACGGCTTGTATTATTTTGAAGAATATGGCAATATGTCCGGAGCAGCATACTTACAAATGGAGATAAATCTGATATGGTTCGACTGCTCTGTATTACATCATTGACGCTTATCTACTCTACTTCTTTGGCCTGGGCTGAATATAATCTAAAAGCAACTCATCCTCGGCTGTTCATCGAAGACGTCAAGAAGCTGACCGAACATTGCGACGGCCCACTCGCTGATGACTATCAAATAGTAAAGCAGCGAGCAGATAACGCTGTCAAAGCAGGCCGGATTCGGTCCCTTTCCAATCCGTGGTCAATTCCCGAAGACCTAATGAACTGCGGTATCGTTTACTTGGTCGAACGTCATAAAGGTCGAGACGCCCAAGCATACGCTGATGTCATCATAAAGCAATGGGGCGATGGAAGTATTATCTCTAACCCAAAAGGTAGCCACTTCGGCTACCACGCTATCGCTTATGATTGGATTTTCGAGGCCATGACCAAGCAGCAGCGAATTAAATTCGGCAATGCTCTCGGAACTTGGTTGCAATATTTTACCAACGAGCCTCGAATTCTACTCAAATGGGGCCACTGGGAGTACAACCAGACCTGGGGGCCAATCCATCTGAATGTTATGAATTGCCGAGATGCAATCACACAAAAACTGCTCATTGCCCTTGCCATAAACGGAGAAGGCACAAAATACGAGTCCGATGCCGAAATGTTCCTCGACTCTTGGAATACACGAGTGACAACTGAATGTATACCTGCTTTTAACAAAATGGGCGGTGTCTGGTCGGAATCCTACGGCCATGGCGCTTACGGGCCTGTCACCGTAATCCCGTATGCCTTCGGCGCATGGCGCACGGCAACGGGCATAGACTTATTCAAGCAGTTAAAGCCCTGGGGCTATCCGGTGGAATCACCGCGATGGGTGGCTTATACAATGATGCCCCACAACGAACGTACAGCTTGGATCGATGATGGCAATGGAGCCCGGCCTGCCGCTTTTGTCCGCGCTGCGCCAATGCTGCGCGACGGGCTCTCGCAATGGTTTTGCGACCACGGCCGGCCGTGGCTGCGCGAGCTATGGCAGCGAGTCGCATGCTATGACCCTTCGATACAACCAACACCGCCGGATGAGCTTCCACTGGGCTATCTCTTTCCCGGTGCGGGACATGTTTACATACGAAGTTCATGGAACGACCCAAACGCCACATGGGCATTCTTCGGCTGTGGTCCGCAGTACGCCGGGCATTCGCGGGATGACGAAGGCCACTTTCTGATCTGCAAGAGAGGCGATCTGGTCTCTCGACAAGGAGGACAAGGCCACAACGACAGTGATTATTATGCCGGCGGCTCACTCATCTACAACATTGTGACAATCTTCGATCCCAATGAGAAGTTCCGCCGGAGCAGGAACAATGAGAACGACGGAGGCTTGCTTCGGCACGTATATGAAAGCAACAATTTACCGCGAGAGCGGGGACATATCGTGGCCTTCGAGAACAACGCGAATTATACTTACGCCGCCGCGGATATTACCAAAGGCTATAGCAGCAAAAAGGCCCGAAAAGTGACGCGGCAGTTTCTTTACATTCGTGGAGAGCGGGAGTATTTTGTCGTCTTCGATCGCGTTGAAGCAACTTGCCCCAATTTTGCCCGCCATTTTTTTCTTCACGTCCCTGCCGAGCCAAAGCGACAGGAAAATTATCTTACGTGGCTAAGTATGCCTGGAGCCGATGGTGATAAAAATGTGTTGTCGCACGGCCGCTCGCGAATGTTTCTGCACACGTTATTACCGGAGAAGGCACAGATCGTCACCCGCGGCGGCCCCGGCAAAGAGGCCTGGGGCCATCCGCTCGAAGCGACAGCACAATATAACCATATGTCCAAGGGTCGAATGAAACCTCCGATATGCCCCTGGCGGATAGAGGTCGGAGATGCGGGCGATAGCAACCGCTCTCTTTTTCTACATGTTTTTGAAGTCGCCGAAGAACATATCTGTCAGGCAACCGATGTCAAATTCGTTACACCGGCAGGTGTCGACATTGCTGAGCTATGGCAGGTGCGTTTCAATCCGGCCGGCCCGCTCGGAGGTATGATAAACAACAAGCCATTGACAACAACTGTAAACGTTGAAAGGCAGTACAATGGATTTTAGATCGAAGTGTTTTTGTTACAAGTTCCTCAGTATTTTTTTAGTCTTATTAATTTCATTGCACTGCCGGCAGCAATCTGTTCATTCACAAACGATTAGCCGGAAGATTCCCTGGCAACCTGTCGGTCTGTCCGGGGGAGGCGGCATGTTTTCACCAGCGATTTCCCCCGCCGATCCTAATCTGATGATGCTCAACTGTGATATGAGCGCAGCGTATATCTCTGAAGACGGCGGCCGCAACTGGCGCATGATTAACCATGCCCAGCTCAGATCGGATACACGATGCCGGCCGGGTTTTCATCCATCCGATCCCAATGTAATTTATGCTTCATCACGCGGGCGACTCCGAATCAGCCGTGACTGCGGCAGAACTTTCTCGCCCCTCGGCGATCTTCAGGAATCTCTCTATGGTGAAATAGCGATAAATCCATCCAATCCTGAAGTTATGCTCGTCGGCACACGTGACGGCAAATGCAGGCTGTCGCGTGACGGCGGAACTACGTGGATTTTATGCAACGGGCCGGAAGGACATGTTATCGGTTTCCATTTCGACTGCACTCGTCAGGGACATACCATGTTCGCCGCAACTGACGAGGGCATTTGGCGCTGTGATGATGATGGTCGGACCTGGACGGAAAAAACCAAAGGCTTGCCCTGGAAACAGATTCAGGGATTCACCGTCGGTTCAAATAAGGCAGACGATATTATCATGCTCTATTGCACGGTAAATAGTAAAGACCATGGAGGTGTTTTCAAAGGAGGTGTTTATAGTTCACGCGACCGTGGCGAGACCTGGCAGCAGGTAATGGGGCGTGGAATCAACACCGAAACGAAAAAGGCTGACCAATGGGCTTATGGCTCAATCGCCCAGTACCGGCAAATTCTCACTACCGACAGGAATCCATTGATTGTGTATGTTCTAAATACAAGCACGGGCTTCCACCCCCCTCACCATGAGACAGTCTATCGCAGTGATAATGGCGGCAAGAACTGGCGCGCTACCTACTTCCAGGACCCGCGTTTCGAGCAATGCAATGTCGCTCCCAACTATGTCACCGCATCCGCAGGGCAATCCTTCAAGGGGGGCGATACACCGTTCGGAGCAGCTATATGCAATACTGATCCCAATCGATTAATACTTGTCTGGAGCCAATCATATATCACACATGACGGCGGCGGCACATGGTTTAACGGCGACACATATCCTGCTGACGGCCAGGTACCCAGACCCGGCAGCGCATGGGTATGCACCGGCCTGGTAGTAACCACAACGTGGAATTACTATATTGATCCTTTCGAATCCAACCGCCACTACATCGCCTATACAGATATCGGCTTTGCCCGGTCCACCGACGCCGGCAAAACATGGATATGGTGGGACAAAGACTCGTGGGCCCCATCTCGGAATACCTGCTACGAGATTGCTTTCGACCCAGATACACCCGGCAAGATGTGGGGAGCATTCTCCGACGTGCACGATATCCCCAACGATAATATCATCTCCGAACGTCACGGCCACAATCATCCCGGCGGAGTTTGCATATCAAACGACTTCGGTGCATCATGGAAACACGAAGCCCAGGGCATTCCGCCCAAACCCGTCACCTCCATCGTGCTCGATCCGGCAAGTCCCAAAAATTCACGCACCTTATATGCCGGTGTATTCATGGAGGGCGTCTATAAATCAACCGATGACGGCAAGACCTGGATACTGAAGAAGCACGGCCTGGGTCACCCAAAGAACATGAGGGTATATCGCGTAGCTTTGCATAAAGATGGAACGCTTTTTGCGATAATTTGTGCCAAACGCCCTGCCCGCGGACAGCCGTTGATGAGCGAAGGGGTGGGTCTTTACCGCTCCAGCGACAGTGCCGAAACATGGGAAAAGGTTAACGCCTCCCGGCTGTTTCTTTACCCAAAGGATTTTTCCATTGATCCCGACGACAACAATATCATCCTCCTGGGAGCATGTGATATGAACTGGCAGGACAAGTCAGGCGGATTGTACAGGTCCGAAGATGGCGGTAAAACCTGGCAGCGTATCGGACGACAGGGACGCCAGACGTTCGGCGGTTATTTCCACCCTAAACATGACGGATGGATATATATGACTCTTACCGAAGGCGCTCCCGGCGCAGGCCTGTGGCTCTCACGTGACAACGGTCAAACATGGCAACCTTTCGATGATCTATCTTTCTCGAATGTCCAGCGAGTGACATTTGACCCATCGAACGATGCTCTTATGTATGTCACTACATTCGGCGGCAGCGTCTGGCGGGGCCCGGCAGTACCACACTCCGCAGGTATTTGACGTGGGATCCTCAGGTTACAGAAAATCGGGGTGATAGGATTCGAACCTACGGCCTCCTGCTCCCAAAGCAGGCGCTCTAGCCAAGCTGAGCTACACCCCGATAAACCCGGCGTCGTCGCCGGTTGTTGCCGCCCTACCGTTTATTGAAGAGCGTATCATTCGCAACAGCAAGCATTGTACACGGATCTTGTCGATATTGCAAATAATAATGAGTATCCCGCAAAAGCAGGTTTAGTGCCCTTTTGTCAAGTATGATAGTCGGCATTGATTCTCACGTATTCGGCGCTCAAATCGCATCCATAGCAAAAATCGCTCACTTTACCCGCACCTAAGTTCACTGTTATTGTATGCTCTGTTTGCTCAATGACTTTTCTCGCCTTGCCGGGATCAAACTTTGCTGGTTTTCCATTTTTAATAACCGTTATCCGCCCTATCCTGCACGAGAGCTTATCCGGATTCAATTTCACGCCCACCGAGCCGACGGCACAAATTATCCTGCCCCAGTTCGGATCCCCTCCGTGTACTGCGCATTTAACCAGCGGATAATCGGCAATCGCCCGGCACGCCTTTGCCGCATCGGCTTTTGTTACCGCGCGATTGACCACGACCTTGAACATCCGGGTGGCCCCTTCTGCGTCGAGTGCCATCTGCCGGGCCAGGTCGTCGCACAATTCGCACAGCACCTTTTCGAACTTTTTATACTGCGGGCACCTGCTGACAATCGGCTGATTACCTGCAAGGCAGGATGCTAAAATTATCGCTGTATCGTTCGTGCTCTGATGAACATCTACTGTCAGTCTGTTCAGCGATTCGCCGATTGCCGCCTTTAGCGCGCTGCCTAATAGCGGCTTGGTGACAACCACGTCAGTCGTAATAAAACAAAGCGTCGTCGCCATATTCGGAGCAATCATTCCCGCCCCTTTGATTGTGCCGGCTATCGTTACCTTGCAGCCTGAAATATCGAGTACACGCACGGCCTGTTTCGGCCTGGTATCGGTCGTCATTATCGCCATTGCAAAATCCAGCCCTGCTTTCGCTGAATCCATAAGTGTAGCTGCTGCCTGTTTAATGCCGGCATTAATCTTCTGCATTGGCAATTGCTCGCCGATAATGCCCGTCGAAGCAACTAATACATTTTCAATTTTCGATACCTTTGGAACAAGTCGTCGATTGTCGATTTGTAACTGTCTTGCTGTTTCAGCACACATTTTAATGGCATTGTCGATTCCAAGCTGTCCGGTGCAGGCGTTGGCGTTGCCGGAATTAACGACGACCGCCGATATTTCCTTACTCATGATATGCCGCTTACAAACCGTAACCGCTGCTGAGACTATTTTATTGGTTGTAAAGAGTGCTGCTGCTTTTGCTATGGTAGGGCATACGAGCAATCCGAGGTCATTTCTGCCCGATTTTTTGATACCGCAACGCACTCCTGCAGCCAAAAAGCCCTTCGGCGACGTAATAGTATTGTTTTTCATCTTTTTATCCATAAGCAAGAACCTACCAGAATCACAATTCTGCATCAAGTTAATTCACAGGCTGCTATTAACATTTCTCATTAACCACAGATAAACCTTGTTAGATTACGAGGATTTGTCTTGACTTGCTTAGGTTAATTTTGTATATGATAGATTAGTGAGCTGTTTTGGGCCGGGTGTCCGGAATGCTCTTCTTTTAGGCTTTTTCAGGGAAGGAGGTGGCATCAAATCGCTATATGCGAAATGCCCCACACATGGGTATCGAATAATGTAATGAAGGCGTAAGGCGTTTTTATATCAAATCTCTTTTTTATAAGGAGGAACATTATGTTTAAGAAAATGATTTACTTAATCTCTCTCGTCCTATCGCTAGTTATGGCCAATAGTGCTTCGGCGCAAATACTCTGGGACGAGGGCGGCCCGGATAATCTTTGGAGCACGGCATTAAACTGGAGCACCGACGAAGTCCCAACCAACACTGATCCGGCCTCAATCGACGCTCCGGAGAATACGCATTGCGAGATCATCGACGGCGTTACCGCCGAATGCGAAACACTAAGGGTCGGCAATGGCACCTTCACCACAAACCTGGATATCAGCGGCGGTTCACTAACAGCAAGCGGGGCCTACATAGGAGTGGATAGTCCAGCCGGCCACGGCATTCTGAATATGAGCGGCGGCTTATTTACCACTGGGGGATTGCATATCGGCTGGGCCGGCATAGGAACGCTCAATATGACGGGCGGCGTTATCGAGT
>WOR8_10002237_pt1 | contig 32639 bp, 29 predicted proteins | sample DeeMarSeWOR38_10_FD_19890 | JGI IMG/M metagenome (IMG submission 19890) | reverse complement strand
TCATCGCGCGCCGCTATGTCGGATCAGTCGATGCGGGAACAGATGCCCATCTGGCCGCCAACCCGGAGTTGATGGCCGCCCGGCGCTACGCGGGCTCAGTGGAAGAGACGGATGACGTCTTGCTGGCTGCCAACCCTGAGTTGATAGCTGCCCGCCGTTATACACCTGAGATAACCAAGACGACAGACGCCTACATGGCCGCCAACCCGGAGCTGATGGTCGCGCACCGTTATGTCGGCTCAGTGGAACTGGAGATAGACACCTTCCTGGCCGCTAACCCGGAGATAATGGTTTACCAGCGCCACATCGCTGTCACGCTGGGAGAGCAGTGAGCTGGCTATCCTCCTGCACAACGAGACCGCGTCTCGGACATTACTTCCGACCAGGGAGGCACAGCCTGCCCTTCTGCTAGGGCAGGCTGTGCCTCCCTGGTAATGTTCCACCACGCCAGGCCAGATCTGGAATTGGGAGTCTTCGGATTTGCCCTTCTTGATGCCTCTCGAATTCCGGGCTTCGTGGAAATGGGCCTTGATTTTTTAAGTCTATTTGTGTATAGTAGTATCAGGCTCGCTGAAGATCGCTTGTGGCGGCGCGGCGGCTTTCTACCCCCTTTACTTCCACTTGTCCTGCTCGCGTCCGCCTTTCGAGCGGATGGCGCGAAGAACATCCGCATAAGAAGATAGTCCCGCAGACGCCAATAACTCACCTCGACGCCGCTGGCCATTCACGACGTGGTGGATCAACCAGGGTACGTCGATCCATGCGCCACACAAGCCGATGGGGCATCAGCATCTAAACACCACACAAATCCGAGCCCGCATCTGAGAGGGGGACACAAAGAAATGGAAGCTACAATAGAATTTGGGCCGGTCACTGTGCTTTCCCAAACCGGGTACATTGACGCGGCGAGCTTCCGTCAGTTGTTCAGCGAGGCTGGTAAGGTGCTGGACACCGGGCATGTCAATCTGTTCGTTGACCTGAGAGGTGAATGATATGGATATGTCAGGTTACGAAATTGCCGAAATCCTGTGCCAGGCCGGGACGGCGGTGGCCGCCACCCTGGAACGGGAAGAGGCCATCGACCGCATTCTGGAGCAATTGGCGCACGTGGTGCCCTACGACAGCGCCACGGTGCAGTTGCTGCGTGAGGGGTACCTGGAGGTTGTTGGCGCCCGCGGCTGGACCGATCCGGAGAGTGTGGTCGGGTTGCGCTTTCGGGTGCCGGGTGACAACCCCAACACAGTGGTTATTCAGGAGCGCCGACCGTACATCCTGGGCCACGCGCCCGGGCCCTATGCCACCTTTGTAGGGACGAGCAGCCACATCCGCTCCTGGTTGGGTGTGCCGCTGATCATCCACGACCAGGTGATCGGCATGTTAAGCGTAGATAGCACCCAGCCGGACTATTTCACTGCTGACCACGCCCGGCTGGTGACCGCCTTCGCCAGCCAGGTGGCCGTCGCCATTGAAAACAGCCGCCTGTATGCTCACGCGCAGCAACGCGTGGCAGAACTGGAGGCTTTGCGGCGCACCAGCTTGAAGCTCAGCTCCACGCTGGATCTTTCCGCTGTGCTGGATAGCATCGCCGAGAGCGCCCTGAACCTGGTGGGTGCTACTGACTGTCTTATCTACCTTTACGACGCAGCCAGCGACAGCTTTTCCTTTGGCACCGCGTTGGGGGGGTGGTTGGAAAAAGACACGGTGACACTGCCACGTCGGGGGGGCGTGACGGCCACCGTCGCCCAAGAAGGCCAGCCGGTGGTCATCGATGACGCCGTAGGTCATCCGCTCTTCTCTACACCTGAGGCACAAAGGTGGAATGTGCAGGCCACCGCCGCCTTTCCCCTTCAGCGTGCGGGGCGGGTGTTGGGCGTGTTACACGTCATATTTGTAGCACAACCGCACACCTTCTGCGAGGAAGAGCTACGCGTGCTGGGCCTGCTGGCCGACCAGGCGGCCATCGCTCTCGAGAACGCGTGGCTATACGAGGCGGCGCATCGGGAAATCGCTGAGCGGGCCCGGGTGGAGACCCAGAGGGATGCTACGCTAGAAGAGCTACGGGTACATCGCGACCACCTGGAGGAGTTGGTAAAAGAGCGCACCGCTGCCCTGTCGGAGGCCAATGCTCAGCTCCAGAAAGAGATCGCGGAGCGGAAGCAGGTGGAAGCGGAGCTGAGGGCATCCCAGGAGTATGCCAGGAACCTCATCGAGAGCTCCCTGGATGCAATCATCGCTGTTGACAACGAGCGTAGAGTAGTTGAGTTTAACAAGGCGGCGCAGGACACCTTTGGCTATCGTCCCCAGGAAATCCTGGGACAACATGCCGATGTGCTCTACGCTGATCCAGGGGAAGGCCTCGAGATTCATCGGGCGACCGTCGAGCAGGGTCACTGTGTTCGAGAAGTAATGAATAGGCGCAAGAACGGTGAGGAGTTCCCAGTCTTTCTGTCCGCATCCCCGCTGCGCGATGCGCATGGTGAATTGGTGGGTGTGATGGGAGTCTCGCGCGACATCACCGATCGGGTGCGGGCGGAAGAGAACTTGCGGGTGTACCAGGAGCACCTAGAGGAGTTGGTGGAAGAGCGCGCGGCCAAACTGCAGACGAGTGAGGAACGCTACCGCACCCTGTTCGATGGTGTTCCGGTGGGAATCTATCGAACCACACCGGCGGGGCGGATGATAGATGCTAACCTGGCCTTGGTGCAGATGCTGGGCTACCCGAGCCGGGAGGAGCTGCTGGCAACCAGCTCGGCGAGCCTTTATGTGGGTCCCGAAGACCGAGTGCGCTGGCAGGCGTCGATGGAGCGCGAAGGGATCGTGCGCGATTTTGAAGTCCAACACCGTCGATACGATGGTACGCTTATCTGGGTGAAAGACACTGCGCGAGCCGTCCGAGACGAGGAGGGCCAGGTGGTGTACTATGAGGGGAGCCTGGAGGACATCACCCAGCGGGTGCGGGCGGAGGCCGAATTGCGGGCGTACCAGGAGCACCTGGAAGAACTGGTGGAAGAGCGCACGGCCGAGCTGCGCGAGAGTGAGGAACGCTACCGCACCCTGTTTGACGGCGTTCCGGTGGGTCTGTACCGAACCACGCCAGACGGAGAGGTCTTGGACGCCAATCTGGCTGCGGCCCAAATGTTGGGCTACCCGAGTCGGGCGGAGGTCCTGCGGGTGGGCAACACAGCCGATGTGTATGTCGACCCTGAAGAGCGTCTGCGCTGGCAGGCGCTGATGGAACGTGAAGGGGTGGTACGGGATTTTGAGGAGCGCGTTTGCCGCTACGACGGCACGGTCATCTGGCTCAACGACACCGCGCGAGCCGTAAAGGACGATCAGGGTCGGGTGCTCTACTACGAAGGCAGCCTGGAGGATATCTCCGAACGTAAAGAATTTGAGGAAGAAATTCGCCGCCAGAAGGACTATTACGAAGCCCTCTTTGTGAACAGCCCGGTTGCCGTGGTAACCGCTGGTCTGGACGCCAACGTTGTCTCCTGGAACCCGATGGCGGAGAAGTTGTTTGGATATACGCAACAAGAGGCGATTGGCAAGAATCTAGATGATTTGGTGGCCAACGACGCCTCAATTCGAGCTGAGGCAGTCGGGTACACCCGCCAAGTGCTTGAATTTGGATTGGAGCGCATGCAAGTTACCACCAGGCGTACCCGCAAAGACGGCTCCCTGGTCGACGTAGAAGTGCTGGGCTTGCCGGCCATCGTGGCTGGGGAAATGGTTGGATACATTGCCATCTATCACGATATCACTGAACTTAAGAGCATTGAGAGAGAACTTCGCCTCCAGAAGGACTATTATGAGGCTCTCTTCGTCAACAGTCCAGTTGCCGTGGTGACCGTTGATCTGGACGCTTACGTTGTCTCCTGGAACCCAGTGGCCGAAAAGCTATTTGGGTATACTCAGGAAGAGGCGATTGGCAGGAATCTAGATGATTTGGTGGCCAAACATCCCCAGGTTCGAGAAGAAGCGCTGCGTTACACCCATCAGGCACTTACCGAGGGCCTCGTCGTTCAGGCCACCACAAGACGTACCCGCAAGGATGGCTCCCTGGTCGACGTAGAAGCGCTGGCCTTGCAGGTCACCGTGGCTGGGGAAAAGGTTGGATACATCGCCATCTATCTTGATATCACTGAACTTAAAAGAATCGAGAGAGAACTTCGCCTCCAGAAGGACTATTATGAGGCTCTCTTCGTCAACAGTCCAGTTGCCGTGGTAACCGCAGACCTGGATGCCAACATTGTCTCCTGGAACCCGATGGCCGAAAAGCTGTTCGGGTATAGCCAGGAAGAGGTTTTTGGCAAGAATCTAGATGATTTGGTGGCTAATGATCCACGGGTTCGGGAAGAAGCGCTCCATTACACCCATCAAGCCCTTGCGGAGGACCGCGTTCAGGCTACCACAAAACGTACCCGCAAAGACGGCTCCCTGGTCGACGTGGAAGTCCTGGCCTTGCCAACCATCGTGGCAGGGGAGATGGTCGGATTCATCGTGATCTATTATGATATCAGCGAACTTCAGGAGGCCCGGAGGGCGGCTGAGGCCGCCAACCAAGCCAAGAGTGCCTTTCTGGCCAACATGAGCCACGAACTGCGCACGCCGCTCAACGCCATTCTAGGCTTCACCCAGTTGATGAACCGTGATCCAACGCTCACTGCCGAGCAGGGGGAAAATCTGGGGATCATCAACCGCAGCGGTGAGCACCTATTGGCCCTGATAAACGACGTGCTGGACATGTCAAAGATCGAGGCCGGCCGGGTGACATTGGATGAGGGAAGCTTCGACCTGTATCGCCTGCTTGACGGCCTGGAAGAGATGTTCCGTCTACGGGCCGAGGAGAAGGGATTGGCGTTAAAATTTGAGCGGGCCGGGACCATGCCCCAGTACGTGCGGACGGATGAGGGCAAACTGCGCCAGGTATTAAGTAACCTGCTGGGCAATGCAGTCAAGTTTACGCAAGAGGGGGGTGTCACGCTGCGCATATCGACAAAGGACGAAGGACTTTTGACGAAAGAAGAATCATCCTCCATCCTTCGTCCTTCGTCATTGGTCTTCGAAGTGGAAGACACTGGCCCTGGTATCCCCCCCGAAGACCTGGAGGCAGTGTTTGACCCCTTCGTACAGGCAACAGGTGAGGGGCGATCTCAAGAAGGAACTGGCCTGGGCTTGCCCATCAGCCGCCAATACGTGCGCCTGATGGGAGGTGACCTTACCGTGTGCAGTGGGTTAGAGGGGGGTTGTCTGTTCGAGTTTGAGGTGCAGGGCGGGCTGGCCGACGTAGCCGAAGTGGGGTCGGCCCGACCCACGCGACGGGTGCTGGGGCTGCAGCCGGATCAACCCGTCTATCGCCTGCTGGTTGCTGAGGATGACGAGACGAATCGCCGACTGCTGGTCAGGTTGCTGAGACCGCTGGGCTTTGAGGTTCAGGAAGTTGTCAACGGCCAGGAGGCCATCGCGGTTTGGCAATGTTGGGAGCCGCACCTGATCTGGATGGATATGCGTATGCCAGTCATAGATGGCTATGAGGCCACTAGACGGATTAAGGGCACAACTATGGGACAGACGACTGTTATCGTTGCACTCACGGCTTCCGCCTTTGAAGAGGATCGCGAGCGGGTACTGTCGCAGGGCTGCGACGATTTTGTGCGCAAGCCTTTCCGCGAGGATGAGATCTATGACGTGCTGGCCAAACGCCTGGGGGTGCGTTTTGTGTACGAGGAGATACAGGAGAGAGGTAGAGATGAGGAAAAGAGACAGGTCACGTCTGAGATCCTCGCCAGGGGACTGTCCCCGGAGGATATGGCGGGTCTGCCCGCCACCTGGGTCTCTGATATGCAAGAGGCAACCACCAGGGCTGACCTGAGCCTGATGCTGACTCTGATTGATCAGATTCGTGACGAAGATCCGGCTTTGGCTGATGCGCTGGCCGAGTTGGTCCATGAATTCCAGTACCAGAAGATTCTGATGTTGCTGGAGGAGAGCGATGAGACACGACCAGATTGATGCTCCCAAGGCGAATATCTTGATCGTCGATGATACCCCGGCCAATCTGCACTTGCTTTCCAAGATGCTGGCCGAGCAAGGGTATCGGGCTCGTCCCGTGCCTGACGGCCTCCTGGCTTTGGCCGCAGTTCGGGCTGAGGCCCCCGACCTGATTTTACTCGACATCAGGATGCCGGAGATGGATGGCTACCAGGTCTGCGAACGCCTGAAAGTCGATGCAGAGACTCGCGATATACCGGTTATTTTCATCAGTGCCTTGGACGCAACCCAGGATAAGGTCAAGGCCTTTACCGTCGGAGGCGTGGACTACGTCACCAAACCTTTTCAGTGTGAGGAAGTCCTGGCGCGAGTTGAAACCCACCTGGCCTTGCGAAGATTGTCAAAGCAACTACAACAGGCCAATGAGCAGCTTCAAAAGGCCAATAGGAAGATGGAACGTGAGTTGGTGCTAGCTGGCGAGGTGCAGGCTAGCTTTTTGCCTCAAGAGCTACCGGATATCCCTGGCTGGCAACTAGCGGTCATGCTTGAGCCGTCCCGAGAGACGTGTGGCGATTTCTACGATGTCAATCTTCTGCCCAGCGGGCGGTTAGGTATTCTAATCGCAGATGTGGTTGACAAAGGGGCAGGCGCAGCGTTGTTCATGGCTTTGACCTGGATACTAATCCGCACTTATGCAGCCGAATACCCTACTCGACCTGAGCTGGTGCTCAGTGCGGTTAACCGTCGTATCCTGGAAGACACCAACACCGAACAGTTCGTAACCGTTTTTTATGGAACTCTTGATCTGGTCACGGGAACCATGATGTATTGTAATGCGGGCCACTGCCGGCCGTACCTCCTCAGCGCTGACGCCGGCGGCGCGGTCCAAACGCTGCGCACTTCGGGCATGGTATTGGGGGTAACCGAAGACGCAACCTGGGAGCAGAAGGTGGTTCAGTTCACCCCCGGTGACGCATTGGTGCTGTACACCGATGGTATCACCGAGGCGCAAAATGCTCGGGGTGCGTTTTTTGGTGAGGATCGGCTGCGGGACTGCATGCATGCCAGTCCGGGGCGTTCGGCCTGGGAGATTCAGAAGGCCGTGATGGCGGATGTCTGCGAATTCGTGGGCGACGCGCCCCAGTCTGATGATATCGCCTTGATGGTAGTCTTTCGAGACACGTCGGAGGAGTGAAGCTTACATCTTGGGCACGGTGCAACGTACTTGGTTTAAGAGTGCGTTGCACCGTGCTGTTGGCGGGGGCTAAAGGCTGCCGACAGCCTCTGTGACATCGTCGAAGAACTTGAAGAGGGGTATGAAACCCACCAAGTCCATGGCATTATAAATGCGCTCAGGCGCACTGGCCAGGAGAATTTCTCCTCGGTTCCAGCGCTTGCAGGTCTTCTGAGCTTCAATCATTGCCCGCAGGCCGGCGCTGGAGATAAATTCCACGTCGCTCATGTCAAACACGATTTTGAATCGACCGGCGTCATTGATGGACCTGAACGCTCCAGCCAACTGCGGTGCCGTACTGCTATCGATACGACCGGTGACTTTGAGCAGATCGCAGCGCTTGAACTGACTGCTGGTGATTTCCATAGTCTGCCCCTTCCTGAATAGATCCTCACTGCAGAGGATTTAGGTGAAGTCGACATAATTTATCCCTATTACCATTCTATCATGCTTCCCTGGGCTTGTCAATTGCGTTTTCAATGCGAATAGCGCCGGTGCCCAATCACACTGGTGTCGATAAGCTGCATTTCGCTCTTATGGGCGCGACCCTCTTCACGTTACTTCGCAGGGAACTCCGGGCATAATCCGTTTGATTGGCGTACCGGGCAGTACCGCTTGCGTCGCAGCCTTACTTGAGTGTATTATTACACTGATGACGTCCCCAAGTTGGCCTTGTGTACCCCACACAACACCCGCGACCAGGTTTGGCTGTCACGATGGAGCCTTGTAGATCGATCGGTCGAGGAAAGGAGCTATGAAGGCCAAGTACAAGCATACCAACATAATCGCCAGAGACTGGCGGGCACTCGCCAAGTTCTACCAGCGTGTCTTTGGGTGCGTCATCATCCCGCCTGAGCGAAATCTGTCAGGATACTGGCTCGACAGAGGTACCGGTGTACGCAACGCTAGTTTTTCCGGCGTTCATCTGCGTCTCCCTGGGCTTGGCAAGGATGGACCGACGTTGGAAATCTATCAGTATGACAGGAATGAATCCAGACCTGCGATTGCAGCCAATCGCGAAGGCATTGGGCATATCGCCTTCGAGGTGGATGATGTCGAGGAAGCAATGACAGAAGTCCTTAAGAACGGTGGCACCAAGGTCGGTGACATTACATCGTCAGAAGTCGAGGGCGTAGGTGTCCTCACTTTCGTCTATCTTGCCGACCCGGAAGGGAACATCATCGAGTTGCAAGCGTGGGGCTCAAGCGTGCAATGACCTGCAGGAGAGCAGAGGCGATAACCGCCCCCTGATTCCCAACAGTTAGTGGTCGCGCGCGAAAAATCGGCTGGTTGGCGATTATGGCATTCGCATATAAAGAGTCGACACCCGCAGAGCGGGATCGCGTAAGCTTGGTGAGCGCGATGCGGATAAGGGATCCATGACCAGATTGTACTTCGCTCAGATCAGTGACGTTCACATCTCGATCCGGGGCGATTACCTCGACATGTTGTCGGGCCGGACCGCTGGCTTCCTGGCCGACGCCCTGGCCCACCTGAGCGAGGTTGAGGATCTTGACTTCCTGCTACTGAGCGGAGATCTATTCGACGCTGCCGATCTTCAGGAACTGCGCCGCTTTCAGGAAGTCATCAGTGCCTGGCACAAGCCGTACTATGTCATTCCCGGCAACCACGACCGGCTTGACCCAGGGGCTGCCGGAGGACTCACACGCCGGCAATTCTATCGCCTATTCAACCCACAGTTTGGGACACGACCCGGCAGGTCTGAAGCCCAGGCAGGCTACTGGTCGCTGACTGTCCACCCCGCCATCCAGCTCATCGGACTGGACTCGACCCGCGATCAGGACTGGGGCGGGACTGTTGATGCGCTTCAGCTGGCGTGGCTGGAGGAGGAACTGGTGGCGCATGCCGACAAGCTCGTCGTCCTGGTCGTGCATCATCCTTTGCACGCGCTGGCCCCCATCGACGAGCACCCCGACTGGACTAATTTCGTGTGTGACAACGGGCCGCAAGTTCTGGCCCTGCTGGACGATCACCCCCAGGTCAAGCTGGTGCTGACCGCTCACCATCACTTGACCCAGGCAGATACTCGTGGGGGACGGCTGCACCTGGCCTGTCCAGCCTTGGCCACCTATCCGTGTGCCTATCGCAGTCTGCGTCTCACGCAGGCTGAGAGCGGTGCCTGGCAGGTCGAATGGCGGACCCACCCGGCGGCCGACGAAGCCACCATCGCCGAGGCCCGCGAGCGCATGATCCAGGCCTGGGTTGGTGAGGGCTTCGAAGCGGCCTCTGTCGAGGCCTATGCGCGTCTCGCCTTGGGCCGTCCGCGTGATCGGGAAGGCAGGGCGGTCCTGTAAACAGGCCAGCCTGTCCAAGTTCGCTAACAGCTGCAGGAGAGAATATGACCAAGCAAGACACGATGAAGTCCCTGATTCTGGATGCCATCTCGTCATACCGCGACGAGATGGTTGAATTCACCAAAGAGTTGGTGAGCATACCAACCGTGAATCCTCCGGGTAGGTCCTATCTGGCGTGTGTTGAGGCTATCGCGAGCAAGCTGCGCGAGATGGGGCTGGACTCCACGCTACTGGAAGTACCTGATCATGGAGACCAGACGCCGGATGGGCCAGATTATCTGGACAATCCGTATCCTCGCTATTGCCTGCTGACTTACTACGGAACGGGAGAAAGAACCCTCTATTTTCACGGTCACTACGATGTGGTGCCGGCATCAAGCCAGGCGCAGTTCCGTCCATATGTGAAGGATGGTAGGCTATTCGGGCGTGGTTCGTCGGATATGAAGAGCGGTCTGGCAGCCATGATCTATGCGGTCAAGGCTATACAGGCCTGTGGAATCGGACTCGAAGGCCGGATTGGCCTGACCATTGTGCCTGACGAGGAGACTGGCGGCCTGCTTGGGGCGCGTTATCTCACTCAGGCAGGTTTCCTGGGGCAGGGCGGTATCGGCGCGTTCGTAGCGGAGCCAACGAGTGGGGTAATCTGGAACGCAAGTCGTGGGGCCATTTCATTACGGGTCACGGTCAAGGGTAAGCCTGCCCACGCTATTCTGCACTATCAAGGCCTCAACGCATTCGAGAGGATGCTTGTCGTGGCCGATGCATTGCTTGAACTTAAGACGGACGTCGCTTCTAGAAGGACCGATTTCAACATTGAGCCGGAGGCGGCCCGGCGTTCCATATTGGTGCTGGGCGGGAGATGCGAGGGGGGTGTGAATTTTAATACCGTGCCAGGTGAATGCTGGTTCACGGTGGATCGACGGATCAATCCCGAAGAAGACTTGCAGACGGAAAAGCGGAGATTGTTCGCTCTTTTTGACCGGCTGAGAGGGGACGGAATTGATCTTGAGGTGGAGATTCTTCAGGAGGGGGTATCTAGCGCCGTTTCCGAGGATGACCCCGTAGCACAAGTGTTGGCAGAGAGTGTGCAAGCCATCACCGGTAAGTCGCCGGCCTTTGAGATGTGCCCTGGGTTCCTCGAGGCGCGCTATTATGCTCAGCAGGGCATTCCAGCCTTTGGTTACGGGCCCGGACACTTATCAGTCTCGCATACCCCTGATGAGTATGTAAGGCTCCAGGACATGTATGACTGTGCGGCGACTTATGCTCTCAGCGCTGCTCGGTTGTTGGCATCACAATAAGTCCCGAGTGGAGTATGAGTCATTCCTCAAGTTGCGCTATCAGGTCATTCAGTTGTCGATGGTGCAATGCTTCGTGGCTGGCATAGCCTGCAAACCACTCCAGGCCGTTCATCGCCTCAAGACCACCTTCGTGGGTGAGATCCAGGTTAGCATCCGCCGGCCAGGTCTTGAACAAGCGGCGAGTCTGGGTCCGGGCGCGCTGGAACCAGTACTGGATGACCTCTTTCTCGGTCCCATACGGCGGTGGCGGTGGCAGAAAGCGAATCCCTTCCGGCGGCTTGACCCCCTCCAAGAGTGGCCGCGCGATCAGCTCCCGTAGGTAAATCTCGTCAATGGCCAGGTGCATGAACACCTCGCCCAGCGACCACGCTTCCTCGTCGACCCCCTGGGGGGGACGCGCGTCAAGTTGCTCCTGAGTTAGGCCCTCCAAGCGACGCAAGGTCTCGACGCGAACTTCCTCTAAGTTCCTCAAAACTGTCTGTGGATTTTTCATTATTCTTTCGACCTCTACTTTGACCCGGCACCGGGGATAACCTCACAGGGGACAAGAAACCCTGGGACCTTCCAGTCGCTGTAATCCCTCCTCGATCTCGTCCCATACCTCACGCCGCTGGCCTTGGCGGAGAGCCAGCAGCATGGTATTGAGCTGGACCGCGAGGCGCCCATTGCTCGGAAATGTGACCAAGCAGGTGTTGCGCCAGGCCCCTGTCCCATTCTTTCCCCAGAAAGATGACGTGAACAGTGGCGGGTAGCCACGCAGTGCAAGCGCGTGACCTAGCTTCTCACGAAGCTTCATCACGCTTCAAACGCCCACTCGCCAGCGCGCATAACCGGCTCGGTTGTGCCATCCTCCCTGATTCCGTCCACGTCCATCTCGCCTGAACCGATCATAAAGTCGACGTGGACCAGGCTAGTATTGCCGCCAGCGGCAGCAAATTCGTCGTCGGACATTGCCTCTCCGCCCGCCAAGTTGAATTTGTAGGCCGAGCCCAGCGCAAGGTGGCTGGCAGCGTTTTCGTCGAAGAGGGACTCGTAGAATAGCAGCCCCGATTGAGCGATGGCCGAGCTGTGCGGGACCAGGGCCACTTCTCCCAGCCGCCGTGCCCCCTCATCGGTGTCGAGCAGCTTATTTAGGACAGCCTCGCCCTGGGCGGCGGTTGCTCTCACTACGCGGCCCTCGGCGAAGGTCAAGGTGAAGTCCTGGATTAGGGTTCCCAGATAACTCAGCGGCATAGAAGCGGTCACCACACCTTGGGTCTGCTCTCTGTGCGGCAGGGTGTAGACTTCCTCGGTTGGCAGATTGGGGACGAACGAAATCCCGCCCTGGGTGGTGTCAAGCCCCCCGATCCAGATGTGGCCGTTGGGCAAGCCAACCGTCAAATCAGTGCCTGGGGCGGTGAATCTCAGAGCCGTGTACCCTTTTTGAGTGAGGTAGCTGCGTCTAGAGGCCAACTGCTGGATATGCTCCTGCCAAGCCGCGAACGGGTCGGCTTGTGTCACACGGCAGGCATCGAAAATCGCCTCCCATAACCTTGCTTCAGCGATCTCTGGAGTGAGGTCGGCGAATATCTTAGAGGCCCAACTGGCTACCGGCGCGGCAATCACCGTCCAATTCGTGGCCTGGCGCTCAATGTATTCCAAGGTCGGAGCCAGGTGCTCCCAACGCGTTTTCTGATAAGTAGCCACCGTATCGGGGTCTTGCTCGTCGAGCAGACCGGGATCGCTCCCCTGAATGGATAAGATGGCGTCACTCCGTTTGGCAGTCTCCAGCATACCATTCGAACGCCAGGTCGGGAACTCCGTGAAGGAGTCGCGGGGGGCGTGCCGGAAGCGGGTCAGCAGAAGCTCCTCGTCGCCCCACATGACATCTACCAATCGTGCCCCAGCCTGGTAGGCGCTGGTCGTTATCTCCCTGACCAGCGGTGCCGCCTGGATCGGGGCCTTCATAATGAGCAGACGTTGCCCAGGCTGCAGATTCAGGCCGACCCTGACTGTCAATTCGGCGTATTTTTGTAACATATTTTGAAAGTCCACGCTTAACTTCCCCCTGTTTCTGTTCTTGGGGATTCCGGTCTGAGGCATCCCTGGCTGGTGTCGATGGGTGAGGCGTAGGGAAAACCTGCCCCGAACTTGGGCAGCAGTTGGGGTATGATAGGCTGTCTGGGCATTATAGTCAAGCGGGGGGTTTCTGAAAGTGGAAGAAGAGCGAGTTGAGGGGGATGAGGAGCCCTACGGCAGTGGTTTGTTCTCCAAACGAGCTAATAAGGCAACTCGATACGGAAATGGCTCTTCGCACATGACACCTTTTTTCACCGCAGCGTCGTTGGTCACGATTTCTCGCGCAGGATCCTAGGAGTCTGCGCTAACGATAACGACTCTAAAGCTACTCACGTCACTATTCAGGGACCGGCCGGCCAGGATCAGTATGCCCTGAATTGTCAACCACTTTTTCCAGCACGTAGCAGCGGCACCAATATACCTCATCCCGAAATCCCAGACGATGGTAGAGGCTCCGGGCTGCAACGTTGTTGCTCTGCAACGTTGTTGCTGGATAGTCTGGCCAAGGCGGATTTGAATCCGCGGTCGTAGGTGTCTTCGATGCACTGACGCAGCAACTCGCGCGCGATCCCCTGTCTGCGAAACGGGATGCGGGTGCCAAGTTGCTTGACCCAGACATCCAGCGTCTCCTCGTGCCACCAGATGATCCCGGCTGGCTCTTTGTGAACCTTGGCCAACATTCCACGACCCGTGCCCAATAGATCCTGTGCGCGTCGGGAAATCTCATCTCTTATGTGGTATGGGTCGGCTGCCTCCTCAGAATTGCTGAAGGCGCGAAGTCGGGTCGCTGCGAACTGGCACAGATTCGATTCGTGGAGCGGCCAGATTTCGAGTCCCTGGATTTCGGATGGTCTGGCCACCGACCCAACGTGGGCCAGGTACAGTTCAGGCGCCTTTGCCTTCCAGCCCGCATCCTGGAGAGCGGGGCCCATCTCTGCATCGGCGCCAGGGTCATCGATGTAGAGATGGATCGAAGACAGTTGGCCGTGATAGTACTCACGCAAATCAACCAGGAACGCCTCGAGTTTGTCCGGGGGAAAGCCCGAAGTATAGACTCGAGCGTTGTTCCAGTAGGTCCCCCAGCGTCTTCGCTCGGCCACAGAGCCCATGCTCTGAAAGGGGAGATGGAACCAGCCTCGGACGGTTTGGGCAATCCTATTGTGTTCAGGGTGGGTGCCAGTCTTCATCGGACTAGATTCCAAGTGCGCAATAACACCATGTAAATAAACGTTAGACACGGTGGTTTTCGTACATCAGGTTCGCGCGTGCCCCATGAAAGTGATTTCAATACACTGCAATCGGACCTCATGGGTACCATCCTCTTCATATTTCCTCATAGGGACCTGCCCCTCATAGGGACCTGCAGGCATAACCCATATGATAGCATACTTGTTAGTTTGCTGGCCCCGTAGTCGAACTGACATTTGTCCGAGCCAAGGGATCAACCCTGGCTCACGCAGCCCATAACTGAAATCGGATTCTATGCTCCACGCCTGCGGCGAGTTTAGTTCTGTTGTGCTTCACGTTTGTGGGAAACTTTGGTATAATCCAGTGAACAAGGAGAGACCTGCGCTGCAACTGGTGGACCAGAGCTGGCGAGCGGCGTCGGTAGCACTGGGTAGATCAGGGGGCCGAAGAGGGGAAAACTGGGAGGTTAGGAGCAAGAAAGTCATTCTTCTACAGATCGCGAGTGGAGCAGTTTTTGAAAGGAGTTGACGATGAAGATCAAGCTACATCGACCCAAGCGGGGTCTCTGGAACCTGGCCTTATTGCTCTTTATCCTGGGGCTGCTAGGTGCCGTTCTGCCTATCCCTTTCTTGAGCCAATTTGCGTTTTATCTGATGCTTGCTTCGGCGGGGCTCTTGCTGTTGGGGACGTGGGTGATTTGAGCTTGTGATGCTATGGATCTCCCTGACGTTGATCTCACCACGCTCGCGCTTGCCGCGCTTCTGGTGTTTGGCGGTGCCTTGTTCTTCTCCTTTATTTTGTTCGGTTGGGTACTCTGGCGCGTCCGCAAGATCCAGTTGCCGCCGGATGCCGATTTCTTCACCGCCCTGCGTGCCACGCCACTGGTCGTGGTGCTGCTGCTCGATCTTCTCGACTTCACTCTGGATTTCCTATCAGCGCCGGTGGCCTGGCTGCTGTTGACCCGTCTCGGCCTGGGCCCTCTGCGCGGCGTGACGGTCGTGGAAGGGCTGCTCCCCGGCACGCAGATGATCCCAACCATGACGCTGGCCTGGATCGCGGCCCGACTATTCAAGTCAGAGCGGATACTCTAGCCGCCGATCCTTCCAACCATCCAACCGCCTGATCGTCTCCCGGACATCGGCCTCCCTGGCACGCGGATTGATCGTGCACATACGCAGGACCGTCTGCCCGCGCAGGACAGTGGAGCTGAGCATGGCAAAGCCGTCGGCAATCATCGCTTTGACCAGACTCCCATTCAAGCGGTTCAGTGCTTGCCCGGTCACGCCCTCGGGCGTGCAACGGAAGGTGAGTATTCCCATTTGGGCAGGCGTCACCACCTCCCAGCCGGGGGTCTTGCGCAGCACCGCCTCGGCAGCTTCGGCGAGCTCGAATCCCCGGTTTACCGCTTGGTCGAAGCCTGCGCGCCCGAAGACCTTGAGTGACATCCACAGCTTGAGAGCGCGAAATCCGCGCGTGAGTTGAATCCCGCGGTCGCAGAAGTTGATCTCGCCCGCTTGACCCTCAATGTCGGTCAAGTATTCGGGAAGAATGTGAAAGGTCTCGCGCAACCAACCCTCGTCGCGCACCAGAATGCAGCCGATCTCGTAGGGCTGGAAGAGCCATTTGTGGGGGTCTAGCGACAGGGAGTCGGCACGCCCCAGCCCTTCCAAGATGGCACGCCCCCGCTCGCCCAGAACAGCAGCCGCGCCATAGGCGCCGTCGACGTGCAGCCAGAGTCCTTCCCCCCGACAGTAGTCGGCCAGATTCGATAAGGGATCTACTGCCCCAGTGTTGGTCGTGCCCGCGTTGGCTACGACGCAAAACGGGGTCCAGCCCGCCGCGTGGTCCGCCTCTACAGCGCGACGCAGGGCTGAGAGATCGAGCCGGAACTCGCTGTCGCTGGGCACCTTGCGCAGTTGTTCGTCTCCGAAGCCAAGTACCCGCAGCCCACGTTCGACCGAGGAGTGGGTTTGATCCGAGCAGTATACTACTGCTCCCTCGGCCCGGTCTCCTAGCTTCACGTGCCGAGCCACCGCCAACGCCGTGATGTTGGCCATGGAGCCCCCGCTGACAAATAGGCCGCCCGCACCTTCAGGGAGGCTACACGCCTCCCGCAGCCAGTCGACCGCCACCAGTTCGATTTGGGCTGGCCCTGATGCCTCTAACCAGGTGCCTGCAAAGACGTTGAACCCGGCCGCCAGTGCATCGGCCATGACTCCTATGAAGTTGCTGGGGCTGGGCACAAAGGCAAAAAAGCGGGGGTGGTCCAGGTGCATGATATTGCCGAGAACGTCTCTCTCCACCTGATCAAGCACTGTGAGGGGGTCTGTCCCACTCTCTGGCAACTCGTCGCGCAGCAATGCCTCCATGGTGGCGCGATCTGCCTTGCGTGTCACCCGCTTTTCAGACAGCGTCGCAAAATGCTCAACTAGCATGTCGATCACTCGATAGCCCAGGCTACGCATCTCTTCCGGGGATAGGCTTAATGGGGCACGAATTGGCATGGGGTTTCCTTCGGTCTAGTAGTTCCCCAAATCACGAATTGCACGAGGCCTCTTATGTGTCATTCGTGATTGAGGCTCAACCTTTTGCCGGGGAGCCGATGGCGTAGCACTGAGCTGGGATGCCATAGGGCCCTGGTGGCCCGAGGGCCATGCGCCACGGGGACTTCGGATGCTCGGTCAGGCCAAATGCATGCAGCTCCGCGACCGCTTGCGTATTGGTCTCCAGGACCCCGATGCTCAGCTCCTCTTGGTCACTGATCTCAAGAGCCAGCCTCTCAAGCAGCGCGCTGGGTCGCTCGACGCCCGGTCCCGCTACCAATGGCCCAGCCGAGACTCGACCGTGCCCGCGCCGGCCCAAAATGAACCCAGCCACCTCTCCTTCGCGCTCCAACGCGAAGCACAGTTCTGGATACGAGACCAGCCGGCGTGCCAGAAAGAATCGGCGGTTAGCGCCGAAGGCACCCCTGTCCAGCGCAGCTACGCTGTCCAGGTCTTTGGCACGCAGGGCGCGTACGCTGGCATGCGAGGTCCCCTGCATGGCTCCGTAGAACCTCAGGGAGCGACAGACGCGGTGGAAGCCGACGCGCTCATAGAGGGAGATGGCGCCCAGCACGCCGTCCAGGAAGATGGTTCGAGCGCCTCGTGTCTGGAGATACTCAACCGCGTGCTCCAGTAATGTCCGCCCGATCCTCTGTCCCCGCATCGCCTCGACAACAATCAGCTCGCCGACGAAGCCGAATTCGCCATATGCAGTGGCGATGCAAATGCCCACGTGCCGCTCATGGACCTCGGCGACGAAGCATCCACCCGGATCGTAGGCCAGGAAGGCCTCAAACTCCTGACGCGTTTCGCTGGCCCAGCCCTCCCGCGCCGTGCATTCGGCGGCGAAGTCAAGGTCGGAAGCCTGCATGAGCCGAATGTTCATTGAGTATTCACGAAGGCGAGAACCTGGGAATAGGCCTGGTTTGGACATTCCTGCCCACGGTGGCTACAACGCTTCCCAGGCTGGCATTGGTCAGGCGGTTGGCGGTATTAGACTATCCCCCCGACCCCAAGCTGGCTCCTATCAAGACCACCACCATAACAATCAACGCAATGACCAAAGCCAGCACCATGAGTGCCAGCACGGGCAGGACCACAGCCAGGATGGCCTTGCCCCAGTTGACCTGGTAGCGCGTCACCTCGCCCTCGGGCGCGGCGAGCGGGGCCGCCCAGCCGTGAGCCACTGCGGTGGCCGCCACCCAGATGAGGACACCCCACACCCATGCCACCAGGCCCAGCACGCTACCCAGACAGGGCACCCAGCCCAGGATCAGCAGTAGGTAAGGCACAGAGGACAGCGCGGCGGTGCCCAGGAACTCTTGCAAGCGCCCAGTGCCGCCCAGCAGCTTGGCTGCCAGCATCACCCAGATGCCGTAGGCCAGGAAGCCACCTAGCATTGCCAGCGGCTTGCTCACCCACGCACCCAGCGCCTCGAACAAGTTCCCCACCACCTTGGGGAGCGGCGTGGGCAGCGCGGCGACGTTCTGGCCTATCTCGATGCCGGCCTCAAAGTAGCCCAGGAATTGCTTCTCGAAGGTCTCGACCGCCTCGGGAGGCATGAACTGGAAGACTTGGTCGAAGTTTTGACGCATGTCCGCCAACTGCGCCTCGGCCGATGGGGCGAAGGCGCTACCGATGAAAACCACGGCGAACTCGACCGCTCCCAGCACCAGTCCCACTAGAACCAGGATGATCAGACCACGGCGGAACACATCCTTGCTATCGCGGAAACGAACCAAGGTTGGGATATCCAACGTGATTGCGCCACGCATGGTATTTAACAGTTCAGACATCTCACGCCCCTCCCAACAGTACTGACGCCAGAGTGCCGAAGACCAATACACCCAGGGCTGCCAGGATCAACCCCAACACCCAGAGGGCCAACAGCGGTAGCACAGTCGCCCAAAAGGCGCGGCCCCAGGTGAAGCGATGGGCCTGCTTCAGAGCCACGTAGCGGCAGATCAACGTCCAGGTAGCTACCACGCCCCCCATGGCTACGTAGGGCAACAACTCGGTCAGCTTCAAGACCTGGGGGGCGACGGCCAGTGCGGTGCAGCCCAGCGTCTGGGACAGGGTCGCCTCACCTTTGAGCAGCTTCGCAAACAGATGTGCCAGCAGACCGTAGATCAGCCAGCCGATGACCAGGCTCAGTGGAGTGAGGACGAGGCTCCCCAGAGCAGAGCTAGGACTGGAGGGTCCGGCCATGCGGCCCAGGGTCCAACCTAGGTCGTACCACTGCTGGAATATCTTGTCGTAACCGGGCACTGCCTGTAGGGTCTCCTCGTACCAGGGCATCTGGGTGATACCCTCATACACAACCTCCTGGATGTCGGCGAGGTTGGGGCTAGATGCCCACTCCAGCGCGGTGCCCACCAGCACGGCCAGGGCGATGATTACCCCGACGACCACGATGATGATCAGTCCCTTCAGAAAGGGGCTGCGGGCCTCGCGCAGCTCCTCGTAGGCGTCGGTGCGCAGAAACAAGGCACCTGCCACAAGGCCCGCAGAGCGCGAAATCTGTTGCATGGTCTTACCTCCTTCTCTGTTCAGAATCGGTTTGCGTAGTGCCTGGTCCTTAAAGACTTTACGTTTTGTGTCACCACTCAGGCGAAAGCTGAGTGCAGAAGCACGAAGCCATTTCTGGACAAGCACACAGTCGGCCAAAAAGAGACTTCAACGGTCAATGGGGCAAGCTGAAAGTCTAAAGCATTTTAGGCAACATCCCAAGTCTGGGCTGGCTGAGGAGTCAGGGTTACTCCGAGAATTCATTGGAGCCTTAGTAGCCACTTCTAATATATCACATTTTCCTCTTGTTTTCAATTATTTGATTCTTCGCCGGTCTGCCCCGGATTTTGGGCAGACCAGGACCGGCATTGACCCCGGGCCTGCAGCGCTGCGCGTCCCAGTTAAGCAGACCGAGGGCGTGTGTTTTGCGGCCTTGTTCGCGGACGTACGCCCACGGCGCCCGACGGCAACGCGGTCATTCAGGCGCTCTGGGTCATGGTCCTGGAGCGAAAGGATTAGGTAGGGCGGTAAAGGGTGCGGGTGGAAGATGTGCTGGCGGGCTTGCTGGAGGTGGTGTTCGAGTCATCTACCTCCTGTGATGCGGAGAACGTTGCCACGCCGGTGGTGGGATTGCCTCCCGAGCACTAGCCGGCGGAGATGGCCACGCTGGAAGCTGGTGCCAGGCAAAGGGGCAACGACCCGGCTCAAGAAGTCCAGTGGCAGATAGAGAAAGCCCTGTGCAGCTTTGAGCTGCTTCTGCAAACGATTGCTGCCTTGGCGCGGCGGGACCAGGCGCCGCGTGCCGAGACCGAAGTGCTGCTGCCTCAATTGGTGGAGAACGGCTGGCAGATTGCCGACGCGGCGCGCCGATTTGGGTCGGCGAGCGGGACCCCGATGCTCATGGCTGGATCGCATGAACAAGGCGCCCCGCTGGTGCGGCACGCCTAGGAGTTGCTGGCTATATCCCGGTATGGGCTTACCTCTACTCGGGCGTAGGCTGCGCTTCACCGGCGACCTGCACCTCTGCGGTGGCTGTGTCGCTCATGCCGTTGGCATCGGTGACCGTCAGGGACGCCGTGTAGTTCCCGGGGCTAGCATAGGCGAAGCTTACCATGGGCCCCGTGGCGCCACTAACACCATCGCCAAAGGTCCAATCGTAACTCAGGATCTCGCTGGACCCTGGTTGGGAGCCGGCCCCATCGAATTCGATCGGTTGGCCCGGCTTGGCCACGATGATCTGTCCGGGTGGGAAGATGGCCTGGAATTCCCCGTCGACCACCACGGCGATAATCAAGGCCGTCGGAGCTTCTCCTGCTCCTGGCCCGGAGGTGGGTGTCGCTTCGGGGGCGGGGGTCGTAGCCTCGGGGGCCGGCGTTGTTGCCTCTGTCGGTGTCGTCTCAGGGGCCGGTGTTGTGGCCTCTGGCGGCGCCGTTCCGGGCACCGCCGTTGTTGGGTCGGGGGCTGGGGTCGCGGGCGGTGGCTCAGGGATGGGTGTGGTTGCCTCGGCGGGTGGCGCAGCTGGCTGGCCAACTCCAATCTGGACCTGTTGGACGGCTACGTCGCTCCAGCCTTTGTCGTCGGTGACCGTCAGGCTGACTTCGTACAAGCCCGGATTGGCGTAGATGTGGGAGACGTCGACACCGCTGGCGGTGGTCCCGTCCCCAAAGGTCCAGCCGAACGCGACAGGGTGGCTGCCTTCAGCGGCCGTCGACGCGCTGGCGCTGAAGGCCACCGGCTGGCCCACCTCGGCCTGGGTTGGACCGTTGATCACCGCCGTCGGGGGTTGGTCCGAATCGCCTGAAACAGCCGGGGTGGGCGGGACCGATACCGGAAGAACCCCGAGCAGACCGAGACCAAAGACACACAGCATGCCTAAACCGCATACGATGCTGGCTATGGCGGCCACCACGACGACCCTGGTGGTCGTCGAACTCTGGTCCCACACATCTCTCACGACATTCACCTCGCTTCACAACTGCTTGTGCCATAGATGCCACAACGCCAGGACGAACCCGCGTGCTCGCCCTCCGAAGTTGCCCTTCAGGGGCGCATTTCGCGGTAGCCACGGACCTCCCTACCCCTACCCAAGCCATACAGCTGTAGGGGCGAACCTGCGTGTTCGCCCTGGTCAGGCTGAACACAGGCCGGAAAGGGTAGACACGTACCTCTATCCAGGCCCTCAGCTGCAGAGACGAACATGTGAGTTCGCCCTGGTCAGCTATTCTGCTTGGCGTAGCGTCGGTTAACCTTCGGCCGGCTGCTCCTCGGGTAGTTGCTCAGGCGCAGGCGGCGGTGGCTCTTCGGGAGGTTGCTCCGTAGGCGGCTGTCCTTCAGGCGGCTCCGTAGACCCACCTCCCAAAATGCTGTCTATGATGTCGGCAATGCTCTGGAAGATGGACTCGATCAGGTCGAACAAGCCTTGAATGAGCGAGCCATCCGGTGGCGTAGGCTCTGGCCCAGGTTCCCCAGGCGCTGCCGTTGCTGTCGGTGCCGGAGCAGCAGGCTGTCCTCCATCCAGCCCCCCGATCACCGCCACGACACACATAGCCAACAGGCACAGAATGACCAGGCCACCCACCAGGATAAGCACCCAACTCGGCCCTCGCCTGGCTGCCGGTGCTGGGGCAGGCGCTGTAGCCTGCGGCGCTGGCTCGGCTGCGGGTGCCGGTACCGGGGCGGCTTTGGGCGCCAGGGCCGCATCCAGAGCGTAACTCAACTGGGCCGCCGACTGAAAGCGCTGGTTTGGATCTTGGGCCATGGCTTTGAGGATGACCTTTTCGACCTCGACCGGCAGATCGGGCCGCTTCAGCCGTGGACTGGGGGTTGCCCCCATTGGGGGCGGTTCCCCGATCAACATCTCGTACAGCAAAACACCCAAAGCGTAGACATCCGTTCGCTGATCAGCCGACACGCCTTGCGCCTGCTCCGGGCTCAGATAGACGCTCTCTTGGCCGGCGTAATCTATGCCTTGAGCATAGCCCAGATCGGCCAACAGCGGCCGGCCTTGCGAGTCGATGAGTACATTGGACGGCTTGAGATTACCGTCCACCACGCCCCGGCTGTGAATGTAATCTAACGCCCCGGCGATGGGCGTGACCATGCCCTGGGCCTGTTGGAGTGAGAAGGCCGGGGGCAGTCGGTCTTTCAACGTGCCAGTTTCGACATGACGCATAACGATGTACAGCAGGCCATCCTGTTGCCCAAAATCGTAGATGGGCAAGACGTTCGGATGCTCCAGCCCGGCCACCAACTCCATGTCCTGCTGGAAACGCTGGACAAAGGCTGGATCATCGGCCAGTGACGATCTGAGGATCTTGACCGCCACATAGCGGTTCATAGATGGTTGAAATCCTTTGTAGATCGTGTTTTGGCCCCGATGGATGAGTTCGATCAGTTGATATTCTCCGATAGTCTTGCCAGTTAAATCCATAACGGATCCTCCTTGAGGTTCAGATGCGTGCGCTCGGATGATACCCGATAAGTGCTTATATGTCCAAAATAGGCTGAAATTGGTCGACCCGATGGCACGACGGTAACCATCAGGTCGACCCGATTAGCTAATGTCAGTCCGTTTTCTCTTCTTCCTCCGAGGGGGTCTCTTCCTCGTCCTCCGGTGTGACCACCAGTACGCCTGCCACGGCACCCTCGTCGCTTACCGCAAAGCCCTTGGTGACCGCGCCTTCTTTGGTCACCACGGTGGCCCTGGCAGCCACCCCCTGGTCGGTCGCGACGATATCGTCCACCTGGACCATGTCCTCACCGCTGACTACTCTCTCGGCAGCCGTGGCGCTTTCGGTCCCCACTGCCGTGTAGGCCACCTCGCGACCCGCCTCAAGCTGGGCCGAGATATCCGCCTTCAGCGCCTCGGTCATCACATTCGCGCCAGCTTCGGCCAGCTCTCGCTCGAGTTCGGCCACCCACTTGTGCTCGATGATGGCTACGATGGCCGAGGTGCCTGGCTTAAGGCCCTCGCCCAACTGCTTCAAGCGCTCGTTGGGCAGGCCCATGTCAATCTTCTTGGCGGCCAGCCCGCCTACCAGCGCCCCGGTGGCCCCGGCCAGCAGCAGCCCGGCTGGTCCGGCCAGCAAGGCGATGGCCGCGCCAAACAGGCCTCCAGCCACTGCGCCTTTGCCAGTGCCGACATCCTGCGTCTCCTTGATGTGAATCTTATCATTCTCGTCCCGCCGGATGACGGCTGCATCAACGATGCCGATGAGCTTCTCTCTTTTGGCCTTCTTGAGTTCCTTCAGGGCCTCGTCAGCGCCGTTCTCATCCTGGAACGCAGCTACAACCAATTGTACTGGTACATCACTCATGCTATTCCTCCGTTTGACTTAGTGGTTCTTCTCTATCTGTGTTGGCCTGGGGATGGGAAGTCCTTGGCCAGAGATAGTCTGTTGCTTCTGCAACCGATTTACGCCTGAACTGCTCATCAGAATGCAAAGTATTACTGGACAAGTACAAAGCACCTCTTACCTGTCATCGTCGTCAAAAGTGGGGCGCGATCAGCTTATAGTTGCCTCCCTTCTGGCGCGTCGCTGTCACCGAGGTCTCCCGCGAATGTTAACCTGTCAGGCCAAAAACAAAGCCTACCCTAACCGAAGCCTTCAAGCGTCCATGGTAGGCCTCGCCGATGCCCTCGACAATCATACCACGGATTGGCTCAGCTCGCATCAGACATTCGTATAGAGTTTTGCCTGTACAAACGTACAGGTCTTGGGCATCCTTGTTAGTACCCTTTCATGATGATTTTGCCCGCCAGTCCCTGTGAGGGGCAGGTCCCCTCGGGGGAATACAACAATGCTTGTGCCCCTAAGGGCTTCATATAGTTTATCAAAACCACTTTGATGGGGCGTTAGTTTATCTTCATACCAAAGAACTTGTAGAATACCAGAATGCCATAAGGAACGATCAGCATGAACAACAATTCCTCCACGGGAAGAACGCCTGCGCTGAGGCCTAGCAGGTTTTCATAGTCAAACGTCCACTGTCCTCTGCTTGCCCCAATCATGTCCCAGCCTACGCCAACGATAAAATAGAACCCAACGGTCACCACCATTTGCCTGGCATTTCTGTAGAGTTTCAGCCGATATCGGTAGTGAAGTGCGGCCGCGACAATCAACCAGAATAGTAAGATGATGAGGTATTCCATTCGGAACACAGGTCACCTCCAGATAGGTAGAGCTATCATTAGAAACCAGGTTTCGCCTGCACTATTATCCCACCCCTGCCCTGATCTGGCCGTCAGGACACCGGCACTCCAGACAGCTTCCTAGGTCTGCTCGGAGAGTCTCTGGTTTAGCTCCCGCAGCTGTCCCTCAATCGCCTCAAGTCTGGCCCGCATCTGGGCCAGCTCGTCGTTCTGTTTGCCGTCGCCGGGGGCCAGGAACCCGCTGGAGAGATAGCTGGTTACTACACTGAACAGGCCGATGCCGACGACCATCAGCAAGACAGCCACTAAGCGTCCTTGCTGCGTCACCGGAAACCTGTCCCCATAGCCCACGGTGGTCACCGACACCAACGACCACCAGATGGCGTCCGCTGCCGTGGTGATGTTGGCCTGCGGGGCTGGCGCTTCGAAGATCAAGATCATAGAGCTCGTGAAGCCCAGCACCGTGATCACCAAGAAGATCGTTATCAGAAGTGTGCTTTCGGCGCGCCGTTCGCGGAATGCGCGCCACAGGTCTCGGATCCTTGCCCGGCGTAAGATGCGCACCACCCGTACAAAGCGCCACAGCCGGAATAGGCGGAAGGCAGGTAATGCAGGCAGGCTGCCCAGGAAATCCATCCAGCCCCATTTGAGGTAGGCTAGCTTGTCCGGCACTCGAATGAGGGTGAGGAAGAAGTCGAACAGAAAAACCAGGCAGATCAGCGTATCCATGAAGTAGGCGACCTCTTTGGCCTCTTCATTGATGCCCGGGACGACAAGGATGACCAAGGTCCCCAACGAAATGAGGGTCAAGGCCAGGACAAAGATATCGTAGCTGCTGCTGAGTCGCGTTGGCTCGTCGTTCGAGATACTGGCTTTATTAAGGTGGTTCTGCTCTGCCATTGCTTCGTCCTTTCTTTTCGCTTGAGGGTGACGTGTCACGCCTGGCGTCAAACACGGAAGGAACTTTGGAATTATAGCACAACTTGGTTATCAGAAAATCGCGCCAGGTCTGTCATCCACTTGATCTTTTTAAGAATTTCGATTAAAATAACGTGTGGGGCTGTTAGAGGTGTTGTAGAGCCAACCACATTGCCCCTCTTTCCAGGATTGGACCCTGACCTCATACAGGTCACCTCTTGCTGTGGATCATTGGATCTTTGTTCTGTCCCTTGCTGTTCCCTGTCTGCATGTTCTAGGTAACCCAATCGAGTAGCGACGATAGTCTGCTTAACAGGTATGCAGCCTCACGCATAGCCAAGTCAGCCTGAAGGCTAGTACGTCACGTACGCCATCCTCATAGGCTTAGGTGTACCACGTGCAGTTTAGTTTACATAACTCAGAAGTGCCTGGAACTTGTCGCTGAGGAGTCCAGGCTGCTGTCAGGCACTTTCCGAGAGATCTCGGTAGCAGAAAGGAGGTGATTCAACCGGACAAGACGCTGAGGGTTTGGCTGACCATCATCGCATTGGTCAATCTCACCGGGTGCGTCCACATTCTTGGATGCACAAGGCCGCAGGTCAGGGGGCAATTCCCCCCTGGTCCTCCCAAAATCTGGGACAGACTCAATATGACCACACTAATCGAGAAAGGAGGAAGACATGCTTATGCATAAGCGACACACGTCGCTGGTACTAATCGCAGCTTTAGCGATCCTGGCCCTGCTGGCTGCTCAATGTGGTGCCACGCCGACACCGGAGAGGGTTGTCGAAACCGTGGTCGTCAAAGAGACAGTCGAGGTCGAAAAGGTCGTCATGGAGACGGTCGAGGTCGAGAAGGAAGTCGTCGTCACCCAAGAGGTTGAGGTCGAAAAAGAGGTGATCAAGGAGGTCGTGGTGACCCCGACCCCCGTGCCAGGCCGCCAGACGCTCATCGTCGGCCTCTCCCAGGCGCCCACCTCGTTGGACCCGGCTGATCACCGTTCGCGGCTATCGGAGACGGTAATTCGCAACATGTTCGACGGCCTGGTCACGCGCGACACGCGCAGCGGCGTCCACCTGGAGCTGGCCGAGGAGATGAACTGGCTGGATGAGAAGACGCTGGAGGTCAAGCTCCGTCAAGGTGTCACTTTCCACGATGGGGTAGAAATGACGGCCGATGACGTGGTGTTTACCTTCGACCGTATCATCCAGGAGAACGCCATCGAGTTCCCCGAGCCCCACACCTCGCCGCGTCAGGGCCTCATCGCCCCCCTGGAATCCATCGAAAAGGTGGATGAGTACACGGTGGTCATGAACTTTTCGGGCCCCTGGCCGCCGGCTATGCAGTTGCTTGTCCACCAGCAAATCGTGCCCAAACATTATCTGGAGGAGGTGGGCACAGAGGGGTTCGTAGCCAACCCCATCGGTACCGGCCCCTTCAAGTTTGTGGAAGGCCAGCTTGATGATCAGATTGTACTGGAGCGTTTCGACGACTACTGGGGCGGCGCTCCCGACCTGGAGCCGGTTGGACCGGCCTGTGTGGAGCAGGCCATCTTCCGCGTCATCCCCGAAGCCTCGACACGGGTGGCGGCCCTGCTGGCCGGTGAGGTCGATATCATTCAATCGGTCCCCTCCGAGTTGATCGATACCCTGGCCCAGACACCCGGCATCCAGGTCAAGACGGCCCCCGGCACCCAACCGCAATGGCTACAACTCAACGTCTCCAATCCCTTGTTCGAGGACGTGGGAGTCCGTCAGGCGCTGAACCACGCCATGGATAAGGATTTGATAGTAGACGCGGTCTACGGTGGGCGTGCTGTGCCCCTGCCGGGCCCGCTATCGCCTTTCAACAACTTTGTTAACACCGATCTGGCGCCCTATCCGTATGATCCTGACATGGCCCTGGAACTCCTGGCCGAGGCAGGCTGGGCCGATACCGATGGCGATGGTATTCTTGACAAAGATGGCCAGCCCTTTGCCTTTACCTTGGACACCATTGAAGACTGGCGCCCCCTGGCTGAGGCGGTGGCCACCCTGTACCGCGACATCGGTATTGATGCCACCGTCCGCTTCTGGGAGTACAGCGTTGTCCAGCCTCAATTGTTGGCCTGCGAACGTCAGGCCTACATGGATGACTGGGGCGACTCCGCCTTCGATCCGGTGGGCCACTTCGAGGCCAAGTGGCACACGTTTGTTGAAGGCGAACCCTATGGGCGGGGTAATTTCATGTGCTACAGCAACGAGCGCGTGGACGAACTCATCAAGCAGGGTGAGACCACCGCTGATACTGATGAGCGACGGGCGATCTACGACGAAGCTCAGGCGATCGTTTACGAAGAGGCGCCTGCCGTGTTCCTGATCTTGCCCGAAGAGGCCGAAGCCGCCTCCGATCGGGTGCAGAATTGGGAGCCCGCCTCCGACAGCCGCGTCAATCTCCACGACGTCTGTCTGGCGCCATAATGGCTGGTTGAGATATAACGTGATGCGTGATGCGCAAAGCGAACTACGCAGTACGCAACGCGTATCACGCATCACGTCCTCTCAGGAGCGAGAATCGGTGAGAACCGTCAAAATCCTGGAGCGCATATTGGCTGCCATTCCCATCATGCTCGGCGTGGCCATCCTGGTCTTCCTGTTTATGCGCCTGACACCTGGGGACCCGGTGGACATTATGATGGGCCAGGGGGGAGCCGTGTCGGCTGGCGAAATGGAACAGTTACGTCACGAGTTCCACCTGGACGAACCCCTGTACGTGCAGCTATGGCTGTTCCTGAAGGACGCGGTGCGCGGTGACTTAGGTTATTCATATATCCAGAAGCGCGGCGTAATCACCCTCATCGCCGAACGCCTGCCGGCTACCATTGAACTGGCTATGGGAGCTCTGTTCTTTGCGCTGATCATCGCTATGCCTATCGGCATTGTCTCTGCCGTGCGCCAAAACTCTCCGCTCGATCGGCTCAGTATGGCGGCTGCTTTCCTGGGGATTTCTATGCCCGCCTTCTGGTTAGGTATTGTCCTGATCCTCGTTTTTTCTGTGACGCTGCAATGGCTGCCGGTGCAGGGCCGCATCGACTATGGGGTGGGGTTGGAAGAGGTGACCGGCTTCTACGTACTAGATAGCATCATTACCCGCAACGGAGAGGCGCTGGTCAGCTCCTTGAGGCATCTGGTGCTCCCGTCGGTAACCTTGGGGGCGGCGGTGGCGGCCGTCGTAGCCCGCGTGCTGCGCTCCAGTATGCTGGAGACGCTGCGCTCCGATCACGTCACCTTGGCCCGGGCCAAGGGGGCACCCGAGCGCGGCGTGGTTCTCAAGCACGCGCTGCGCAACGCCTTGATCCCCACCGTTACCGTGGTCGGCTTGCAGGTGGGTGTGCTCCTGGGCGGCAATATGATCGTGGAGACCGTGTTTTCCTGGCCGGGCCTGGGCCGGCTGACGGTAACCGCTATCTTCCAACGCGATTTTCCGCTTATCCAGGGCGCGGTGATGATCTACGCCTTCACCTTCGTGATGGCTAACTTGATTGTGGATATCCTGTATACGTACTTGAATCCCAAGATTACCTTGTGAGACGACACACCGGGCGGCACGTAACATAGGCGCGCCTTCTTGGAGCTGCGTATTTCATATAGCGTACCTTGCATTACCTGGTGGGAGGTTAACATCCTGTGGAAGTCAGCCCCCAAGTTGAATCACCTATCGCACGCCAGGCTTATCTGTGGCGTATCCGGCTGGGGCTGTGGCGCCGTAATCTGGCCGAGTTCCTGGCCGAGCTTCGCAACCATCCCCTGGCCTTGCTGGGGGGCGTCATTATCATTCTGTATTTGCTGGCAGCCATCCTGGCCCCCTATATCACGTCCTACGACCCCACGCGTGGGAATTTGCGCGTGCGTCTCCAGCCACCTGCCTGGCATCCTGAAGGGAGCTGGGAGTACCCGCTGGGCACCGACGCTCAGGGGCGAGACATCCTGACGCGCATCATTTACGGCGCCCGGGTCTCCCTGACCGTGGGCATTCTGGCGGTGGGTATCTCGGCAACGATTGGCTTGGTGCTGGGCGCCATCACCGGCTACTATCGGGGACGTCTCGACTGGGCCGTCTCCCGCTTCGCGGACCTGCTGCTGGCTTTTCCTTACCTGATCTTCGCCATTGGGGTGATGGCGTTTCTGGGGTCGGGCTTCACCAACCTGATACTGGCTTTGACTTTCAAAGGATGGGTGGAGTTTTTCCGGTTGGTGCGTGGCGAGATGATGTCCGAGAAGACCCAGGAGTACGTGGAAGCGGCCCGGGTAACTGGGCTGGGCCACGTGTCCATAATGGGTCGGGAAGTGCTACCCAACATCATCCAATCGGTGTTTGTCCTGGCCACGCTGCGCATGGGGTACATGATCATTTTGGAGGCCAGTCTCAGCTTCCTGGGTCTGGGTATCCCACCGCACATCCCGGCCTGGGGCTCCATGGTGGCCGCCGGTCGCGATTATCTGCTGGTGGCTTGGTGGGTGTCGACTATGGCTGGTATAGCAATTCTGATCCTGGTGTTGGCAATCAACGTTTTTGGCGAAGGGCTGCGAGATATTCTGGATCCCCGCTTGAGAGTTGAGTAGCTATGGAGAATACGCCACTTTTGGAGCTTCGCAACCTGACGACGATTTATCCCACCAGGCGGGGGCTGGTGCGGGCCGTGGATGACGTGACGTTCTCCATGGCGCGTGGGCAAATCTTGGGCCTGGTGGGCGAGTCGGGCTGTGGCAAGAGCACCGTATTGCTCTCCATTCTGAGGTTGATCCGGCGACCGGGGCACATCGCCCAGGGGGAGATTAGGTTTCGGGGCCGGGACCTGCGCGACCTGTCGTCAAATGCCATGCGCACCATCCGCGGCAAAGAGATCTCTATGATCTTCCAGGACCCGCTGTCGACTCTCAACCCTGCTTTTACGGTGGGCGAGCAAATCCACGAGTCTTTGCGCTTGCATCGCGTTATGGATGGCGGGCGACTGAGCGTCTCCCCGCGGGCTCGGGAGAAGGAGCGGGTCATCCAGGTGATGACCGAGGTGGGCATTCCCTCGCCCGTGGATCGCTATACCGCCTACCCGCATCAGTTCTCCGGCGGCATGCAGCAGCGCGCGCTGATCGCCATTGCCCTGGTGTGCGAGCCAGCCTTGCTGCTGGCCGACGAGCCCACCACTGCTCTGGATGTCACCATTCAGGCCCAGATCTTGGATCTGATGCGGCGTATCAACCGCGATCACGGCACGGCCATCATCCTGGTCACCCACGATCTGGGTCTGGCCGCTGAATTCTGTGATACCATCGCCGTTATGTACGCCGGTCGTATCGTGGAGCAGGGACCTGTGGATGATGTGGTGGACCATCCGCAACACCCCTATACGCAAGGGTTACTCAACTGCCGGCCGCGCATCTCGCACCGAGAGCTGCGCGTGCAGCCCATTCCCGGCAACGTGCCCGATCTGGCTGATCTGCCGCCTGGCTGCGCCTTTGCGCCGCGTTGTCCGCATCACCGGGCCGTGTGCGGTGGGGGCCCCATCCCGCTGATCGAGACGTCGCCCGGCAACATCAGCCGCTGCCTGTTGCACGTTGACTATCGTCGCCAGGAAGGTTGGGGGTGGGGGGACAGGGTGTGAGAGCGCAAATGTCCAAGTCAAACGCATCTGGTGCGGATGTGCCGCTCATCGGGGCACGAAATATCCGCATGCACTTCTACATCCGACCTAGCTTCCTGACCCGCCTCTTGACCAGCGCCCGCGAGCAAGTTGTGCTCGCCGTCGATGGGGTTGACCTGGATGTCTGGCCCGGCGAGACGCTGGGGTTGGTGGGCGAGAGCGGCTGTGGCAAGACGACGCTGGGCCGAGTTCTGACTCGGCTGTACGAGCCCACCCAGGGTGACATATGCTACCAGGGTAACCCGGTGACGGGCGATACGGTGCTGGTGTCCCCCAACGGCCAGGACTCTTCCCAGCACGTGAAGTTCTACCGCCTGGCTCAAATAATCTTCCAAAATCCCTACTCCTCGCTCAACCCGCGCAAAACGGTGCGCGAAATCGTCGGGACGCCGCTGCGGCAGCGCGGCGTCAGTGACCCCATCCAGCGCGAAGAGGAGACGGTCCAATTGCTACGCCGGGTGGGGTTGAACGAGCGTCACATCGACTCCTATCCCCACCAGTTTTCCGGCGGCCAACGCCAGCGCATCAGCATCGCCCGCGCACTGGCCATGCGCCCGCGTTTCATCGTGGCCGACGAGCCCGTCTCCTCCCTGGATGTGTCCATCCAGGCTCAAGTGATCAATCTTCTTGAGGAATTGCAGGAGGAGTACCATCTCACCTACCTGTTCATTGCACACGACCTGAGCGTCATCTACTACATCAGCAACCGGGTGGCGGTCATGTATCTGGGACACATCGTCGAGCAGGGGCCGACCGATCACCTGTTTGAATCCCCTCGTCACCCCTACACCCAGGCGCTGCTGGCTGCCATTCCTCGCGTTCGTAAAGAAGCGCGGCGGGAGCGCATCATCCTGCCCGGCGGCGTCCCCAGCCCAATTGACCCGCCGTCAGGCTGTCCCTTCCACCCGCGCTGCTTCGCCAAAGTGGGCCCCATCTGCATCGAGAAATACCCGCCATTCTTCCAGGTTGAGGATCAAAAAGTGGCCTGCTGGATCTATGAGGGTCACACTTCTCATGGGTAAGCCCAGCAGAAAACAGCCTTAACCCTCAGTCCATCACAGTCTCCATTGAGGCTTTGATGTGGTTAACTTCCCCCGTGATCTGCCCCCGGATAGCAGTAGTCACAGGATAAAACCCAAGCGCCAGCCGTCCCAGCCGGGATGTCGAGCGTATCTCAAGCCGCAACAAAACCGACTCCGGGCTTAGTTTCTCCACCGCAAAAGCCCCCCAAATGCCCAGCCCGGCCGGCCTGATCAACCGAAAGCAGAAGGAGGTTTCATCGACCTCGATCAGTTCAAAGAGCAGCTCCAGCTTGAGCAAAGGGAACTTCTCGCGCGTCTTGAAGCGGGATCCTACCTCACCAAAGTCCCCCCGCACAAACACGAAACCCTCGTGGGTACCAAATCGGTAGCGCTCGGGGTAGTCTTTTAGTGACAAGAACCAGCCCCGGGCCTGGCTGGCCGAGACATTTACTAAGCTTTCAGTGCCGATGATCGCCGGAGCCATGTCACCTCCTCTGTCGTCGTAAGCGCGTGCCCAGGTCTGTTACTCTCAAGATATGTGGTGCTAATCACAGCAAATTAGGGCTGTGCCGCATTCGCATCACAGGTGCTCGCTAATCGCATAATTCGACATCTTCCCTTGGCCGTTTAGCCGCTGTCCTCCCGCTCCCGGGGCAGGATCATAATCCCGTCCCGCAACAGTGACAGGGCAACAGTCGCCCCAACATCAAGTCCCAGGGTGCGATAGGCGCG